>Ga0224531_1000003_pt1 | contig 212132 bp, 170 predicted proteins | sample CBST100metaG_FD_179876 | JGI IMG/M metagenome (GOLD analysis project Ga0224531, IMG submission 179876) | Peat soil microbial communities from Stordalen Mire, Sweden - C.B.S.T100 | ecosystem: Environmental > Terrestrial > Soil > Wetlands > Peat | place: Sweden: Norrbotten County, Stordalen Mire...
GTCCTGATATCGTCTGTCGTCGGTCAACGTGCGGGTAGCTTTACTTTGCGGTAATTTAAGCGTACGTTAAGGCCACGATTCCATTCTTGAGGAGTCCAGCAAATGAGGCAACCAATTCGATGTCTACAAACGATCACGCCAGTGCGTCTCCAATGCAGTTCCAATCAATATCTCAGGTAGACGTCCCCAAGGGCCGCGACGGCAAACACAAAAAGATTGTGACGCAGTTATTGAGCGACATCGCTCAGTTGGTCCCAGGCTCAGCGCTAAAAATTCCGCTCTCCGTTTTGCCGGATACAAAGGAAAACATCCGCTCCGCGCTCAATCGCGCCACTCGCTTCAGAGGAATTGAAGTATCCACGTCCAGTGACGCCGAATTCCTCTACGTGTGGAAGGTCGAGCCCGAATCCTGATCGTGTGCGGCAGGTGGCCCGTTCATCAACCCCTAAGAATCACTCTGAATCTTGAAAGCTGTGCCCCGCTCATTGCGTCTTATGCGATGAGCGGGCGGGCGGGTGCACACGGTCGCATTTGGGGACCGGGGATAGCACAACCCCCTCCCAGCCACGATTACTCCCGAAAAACGCCCCTGTCGCGACACACCGCGCGGAGCACAACGCGTTCATGTATACACTAGGTCTTTGACGGCATGATTTTGTACCTTGCTTAGGGAAACTCTGAACAAGTCTCAATGGTCGAATTCGCTTTCCCTCAGGGGCTAAAGCCCGCGTGGATTTTGCAAGTTTTACGTACGGGCTAAAGCCCGTACCCTTCAGAACACCGACTTATTCAGAGCTTTCCTATTGATCCGGCAACTAAATACTGTCAGGGTGCCCCATCCTTTTCCGCGTTTTATGCGGAAAAGGGTGGGAAGCGATGTCACTGTTTTCTTGCCGGATCAATAGAGCGTTATGGCTTCCCACCCTAGGCGCAAAAACAAATACGCGCCGAGGGTGGGGCACCCAGCTTTGATACAGTCAAGTTGTCAGAAATCTGGAAGGGTTCCCGATTGAGCCAAGCATGAATCAACCACAAGACCAAGATAGTTATTGGATGAAACGGGCGCTGGAACTGGCGCGGCGCGGCGTTGGCGTCACCTCGCCGAACCCCGCCGTGGGCTGCGTCCTGCTCGACTGCGCCGGACAGGTCATCGGCGAGGGCTGGCATGAGTACGACCTGCTGGACCACGCTGAAACCGCAGCTCTCAAGGTCGCCCAGCAGCACGCGGGCGAACGGCTGCGCGGCGGCACGGCCTACGTCACGCTGGAGCCCTGCAACCACACCGGCCGCACAGGACCCTGCACGGAAGCGCTGATCGCCGCGGGCCTGCATCGCGTGGTGGCGGCCACGATCGACCCGAACCCCTCGGTCGCCGGACACGGAATGGAGGCACTGCGTGCGGCAGGGCTCAAAACCGACATTGGTATTTGCCAATACGAGGCGCGCCGCCTGAACGAGGGCTTTGCCCACTGGAGCCAGCACCGCCGACCGCTGGTGCTGATGAAGGTGGCCATGACGCTGGACGGCCGCATTGCGCCGCCGCCCGGACAGCACACGCCGCGCGAGCCCTACTGGATCACCTCGGAAGCCGCCCGCGCCGCCGTGCAGCCGCTGCGCTGGCAGGCCGACGCCGTCGTCACCGGCGTGGACACGGTTCTGGCCGACGATCCGCATATGACCGACCGCAGCGGTTTGCGACGGCGACGGCCCCTGTTGCGCGTGGTGCTGGACTCGGCCCTGCGCATGCCGCTCGACTGCAAACTGGTGGCCACGGCCCACGACGATCTGGTTGTCTTCACCGTTTCAAAAGACGCTGCCCGCGCCGATGCACTGCGCCAGCACGGTGTGCGCGTCGAGGTTCTGCCCACAGACACCGGCGACAGTTCGACGGCGCTGGGATGGGAAACAGGGCGCGTGCCGCTGGGCAAGGTACTGGACCAGCTCGGCGAAGAAGGCATTCTGACCCTGTTGACAGAAACCGGCACGCGGCTGAATACGGCGCTGCTGGCTGGGGGAATGGTGGACCGCATCCATCTGTTCGTCTCGCCGCAGATCATGGGCTCAGACGCAGTACCGGCCTTCAAGGGCATGGCCAACCCGATCCGCATGGCGGCGGTTGAAGTCGAGCGCTACGGCAACGATTTGGGGCTCTGTTCCCTGCTGCGCGACCCATGGCCGGAAGTGCAGGGGTTAGGGATTGGGAGTTAGGGGTTAGGAATCTCTGTTCCCTGCCCTTAGAATAGAAGCATGTTTACCGGCATCATTGAACAGACGGGTACACTGATCGGCCTGGAAGACCGGGGCGGCGTGCGGCGCATCACGGTTGAGGCTCCGGAACTGGCCGGGCGGCTGCGCGAGGGCGACTCACTGGGCGTCTCCGGCGTCTGCCTGACGGCTCTCGACGTCAACCCCACCTACTTTCACGCCGACCTGGCGCAGGAAACGCTGGACCGCACCTCGCTGGGCGCGCTTGGCGCCGGCGCCAAGGTCAACCTGGAGTTGCCCACAGCCGCTGGCAGTCCGCTGGGCGGACACATTGTGCAGGGGCACGTGGACGGCTGCGGAACGCTCGTTTCTCTTGAGCCTGTCATCGCCCGGGATGATCCAAAATTCGACCGCGAAACCACAGACTGGACCCTCAAGGTCAAGGTTCCGGAACTGGTGTACCCGTGGATGGTCCACAAGGGTTCGGTGGCCGTCGAGGGCATCAGCCTGACCATCGCCGACTTTGACGGCGAGGTCATTTCCATTGCCATCCTGCCGCTGACGTACTGGCGCACCAACCTGCACACGCTTTCGGTCGGCGCGCCCGTGAACGTCGAGGCCGATGTGCTGGTGAAGATGGCCCATGCGCAGATGCTGGCCGGAAAGACTTCCACGATGGACCTGAGCGAAGCCTGGCTGGTGGCCAGCGGGTATTGATAGGAAAATGATCTTGAGAAGGCTGGAACAAAATGCAGCAAGTTAGCCCCGCTGCGCGGAGTTAGCGGGGTTAGCCAGTTAGCACGGCATTGCCATGCGCCGTTTCATTCTCCCGTGGATCGGCTTTGCCGGTGGATAATTGTTACAAAACGGCGGCTAAAAAGAAACCAAAAGGGACGTTCAATAGAATAAATAGAATTTGTTCGATCCATGTTGCGATTCATATTGCGATCCCACCCTAGCCGCAAAAACAAAGACGCGGCGAGGGTGGGGCACCCAAATTGATATTTCTCCAGCCTAGACTTTGAGCACATTTGGCAGGGAGAGAGTCGCCATGATTTCTTTCATGGATTCCTCGTCGTTGCCAATCGTCGAAAGCAGCCTTTGCTTGAGCGCATCGCGCCGGGCGTAGAGGCGAAGCGGCTCGGGCGGATTGTGCAGCAGATCCTTGCCGACAAGCGCGCGAACGATGAAGGGCATGTAGGATGAGTAATCGCCCTGCATGCTGACCGTCTGCGTGGTGTAGGTTTCCGGATTGACCTTGCCCCAGGAAACAGCTTCAGCCGGCGCGCAGGAGGACAGGCTGCCATCGGTCACGGGCGCGGAAACAATCTGCGCGTCGAAATCATAGCCGCGAATGTTTTTCAGGAAGAAAATCTGCGAAAGCGTCGGCTCCGGTTGCAGGGAATAATTCTTCGGTACGCCGCCGCCAAGAATCAGAATGGCCATCGTCTTCGGTTCGGAATCGAACAGGCCCCAGTGATGGTAGGCGCAGGACTCGAACACATCTTCGTGAAGGTCGTAATCGAAGCTGTATTTGATCTTTCCCAGCCGCGCCAGCGTCCAGAGCTTCAGGGAGTTCAGGAAGACACTGCCATCGGCAGGCGCTCCGATGAAAACCGGCAAGTCGAGATCGGCGCACGTGCTCATAAGGCCCGGCGCTATGCCCAGCGCCTTTTCCCGTATGGCGTATTGCTTGCCGAGCAGATAGTTGCGCTCGGTGGTCGTCATCTTCTTCTGGAACTCGGGCCGCTGCAGGATCTCGGTCACAACCGCATCCTGATCGAAAAGGACCTGCTCGTCAAAGCCGGTATCGGTCACGCGAATCACGCCGTTCTCACGCAGTTCGGCATCATCGCCCCACAGATTCACCTCGCGGATTGGGCGTTCATCATGCTTGCGGAGGCAGTCATGCCCGTCGTGGTAGCAAATGGCATCAGTTACCGTAATGTAGGCCGTGTTGGCCGCGCGGATCAGCGGAATCAGCCAGGCACGATGCTGATCGGAAACCGTGATCGGCCCGGCGCAGGTGACGACCAGCGGAATACGCTTGTCGATTACCTGCTTCATCACTTCATAGACCCGCCGCAGGTATGCGCCGCCGAAGGCTGGGAGCGAAGACGAAAATACATCGTTCAAATCCTGGCAGGTTGTCACCGGCTTGCCGGTTACAGCCTTGCCCATCAGTCCGTTTTTGCCGCAACATTTGCTCATAAAGACCTCACGTCAAGTTTAATTCCGCTTCAAGAACAGCTATGCAGATGGAGAAGCATTTCGTCAGGGGCTAAAGCCCGAGTTGAATTGGTTTCAGTTACGGCACGACTAAAGTCGTGCCCTGACACAAAGCGCTTTTTCGCGGCCGGTGAAGCCTTGCCCTTCCAAAGCGTCGTTTGTCCGCATGAGAAACTCTTTCCGCGGAGTTTCATAGCACTTTGGCCAGCCACTTTCCGGTGTAGGAGAGAGGAGCGGCCGCGATCTGTTCGGGAGTGCCTTCAGCCACGATGTGGCCTCCGGCTTCGCCGCCTTCAGGGCCGAGATCGATGACCCAGTCGGCGGACTTGATGACGTCCAGATTGTGCTCGATGACAACCAGCGAGCCGCCGCCATCGATCAGCTTGCGAAAGGCCGTCAGCAGCTTGGAAACATCGTCGAAGTGCAGGCCGGTGGTTGGCTCGTCGAGAATGTAAAGAACGTGCGTGGCCTGCGAGGGCCGCGCGCTGGCGTTGGCGGCGCGCACCTGAGCCAGATGGGCGGCCAGTTTGACGCGTTGCGCCTCGCCGCCGGAAAGCGTCGTCGCCGACTGGCCCAGCCGCAGATAGCCCAGGCCAACCTCGTCCAGCACGGTCAGCTTTTCCAGCAGGCGCGTCTGCCCGGAAAAGAAGCGTAGCGCCTCTTTCACGGTCATTTGCAACACCTGATGAATATTCCTGCCCTTGTACTCGACACTGAGCACCTTGGCCTGATAGCGCGTGCCGTTGCAGTCCTCGCAAGGCAGTTCGACATCGGCGAGAAACTGCATTTCGACCGTGACCGTACCGGCGCCTTCGCATGTGTTGCAGCGGCCGCCGGGCACGTTGAAGGAGAAATTTCCCGGCGAAAGCGAGAGGCGCTTGGCCTCGGGCTGCGCGGCAAAAAGATCGCGAATGAGGTCGAAGCCCTTGATGTAGGTGATGGGATTGGAACGCGGCGTGCGGCCGATGGGCGTCTGATCCACCAGCACCACCTCGTTCAGCCGCTCGAAACCGGTGAGAGACTTGAAGACCCCGGAGGGATCGGCGCCGTCGGATTGCCCCAAGGCCCGCGACACGGCGCGAGAGAGAACCTGATGCACCAGCGTGGATTTGCCGGAGCCGGAAACACCAGTGATGGCCACCAGCATTCCGAGCGGAATTTCAACATCCAGGCCGTGAAGATTGTTGGCCGTGGCTCCGCGCAGGATCAGGCGTTCCCCTCCCGGAACACGGCGGTGCGTGGGCACGGGAATGGAAATCTTGCCGGAAAGATACCGCCCGGTGAGCGAATCAGGGTTCGCCTCAATCTCCGCCAGAACGCCAGAGGCCGTGAGCTTGCCGCCAAACTCACCCGCGCCGGGGCCCAGGTCGAGCAGGTAATCCGCCGCCCGGAGCACATCGGCGTCGTGCTCCACCACGAGGATTGTATTGCCCAGATCGCGCAGTTCCTTCAGAATCCGAATCAGCCGCGCCGTGTCGCGGGAGTGCAGGCCGATGGTGGGCTCGTCCAGCACATAAAGCGTGCCAACCAGACCCGAGCCGAGCGAACTGGCAAGCTGAATGCGCTGCGCCTCGCCGCCGGAAAGCGTCGAGGACAGGCGGTCGAGGGTGATGTATTCAAGGCCCACCGCATCGAGGAACAGCAGGCGCTGGCGAACATCTTCCAGAATCGGCCCGGCAATCTCCTCCTGCATGGGCGTGAGCTTCAGCTCGTCAAAAAACTTTTTGGCCTGGGCAATGGTGAGCGCTGTGGCCTGGCAGATATTCAGGCCGTTGATGCGGACGCTGCGTGCCTCGGCGCGCAGACGCTGGCCGCGGCACTCCGGGCACTCGGCATAGCCACGATATTTGCTGAGCATGACGCGCACATGCAGCTTGTACTTTTTGCGCTCCATCTGCGCAAAGAAGCCGAAAACGCCTCCATAGCTACCCTTGCCGTGCAAAACGGCCTCCCGCGCCGCCTCAGGCAACTCACGCCAGGGCACGTCCAGAGGAACGCCGAGTTCCGCCGCGTGCTTGCGAAAATCCGCGAACCAGGGGCGGTACTTGGGCGTGTTCCAGGGGGCGATGGCGCCCTCGCTGAGGCTGAGCCCCTGGTCGGGAATCACCAGCTTCAGATCGAAGTCCACCGTGTTGCCAAAACCCTGGCAGCGCGGGCAGGCACCGAAGGGATTGTTGAAGCTGAACAGGCGCGGCTCTGGCTCGCGGCCCGGGCGATGGCAGCTCTTGCACTCGTAGACGCCGGAAAAACGGTGGCGCGGACGGGGAGCAGCATCATCACGTGGAAGCTCTTCGAAGATCACCTCGCTGGCCTCGCGGTAGGCGATCTCCGTGGCGTCCACGATGCGCGCGCGGTTCTCGGCGCTGACAACAATCCTGTCCAAAAGAACAGACACGGGAAGCGTGAAGTCAAGATCGAGCAGCGACTCCGGCGTCGAAAACTCGAAGATGCGGCCCCGCTGATAAAGGCGGTTGAAGCCGGAGGCGCGCAACTCGACGAGGCGCGCCTTGAGCGCTTCAGTCAGCGGCGACTCGGCGGCCTTCTTTGCCGGAGATTTGGCCGCCTTGCCTTTGGCTTTGACGGCGCGAACAGGCTTGGCTTCCGCTGGCGGCGCTTCCTCGGCGTGACGCACCGGGAAGAGCACGTTGAGCCGCGTTCCCTCGCCCAGAGCAAGGACGGCCTCGGCAACTTCATCAACAGAGTCGCGCTTGACCAGGCCATCGCAGGAAACGCAGTAGACCGTGCCGCAGCGGGCATAAAGCAGGCGCAGGTAGTCGTACACTTCCGTGGCCGTGGCCACTGTGGAGCGGGGGTTGCGAGTCGTGTTCTTCTGCTTGATGGCGACGGCTGGCGCGAGACCGTCGATCAGGTCCACGTCGGGCTTTTCGATGCGCTCCAGGAACTGGCGGGCATAGGCGGAAAGCGACTCGACATAGCGACGCTGCCCCTCGGCATAGATCGTGTCAAAGGCCAGCGACGACTTGCCCGACCCGGAGACGCCGCTGACCACAGTCAGCTTTCCGTGCGGGATCTCGCAGGAGATATCCTTCAGATTATGAGTCCGCGCGCCGCGGATAATGATGGCGTCATTCAATGGGAAGCACCGCGCAAAAAGTCGACTGGCCGCGCTTGTTCTCTCTCAGTAAGACTCAGAACGCACGCCGCCATTCTTCATTATAGGGAGATTCTTTCAAAATTATCTTTATGATTCTTGATTGCGTCGGGGCACGACTTCAGTCGCGCCCTCAATGAGCAATATGGATTCCGGTTTTAGCCACTGCTAAATCGCAAACAACTGAAAAAATAGCAGGGGCTAAAGAGGCTGCGGAAAAAGGGCGGATTTGATCCGAAATCCCGGAAATCACTTTCAGGGCCTAAAGGCCGCATGGATTTTGCAGCGCTTACGGCACGACTAAAGTCGTGCCCTGACACATTTTGCAATCTCAATGGGATTTTGCAAGAGGCTCCAGGGTGCGGCACATCCGAGGGTGCAGGCACCACTCGCCCTTTCTGCGCCTGCGTCGTTGTACGATGAGCAGGGAAAGCTTTTGCAGGTTGCAGGAGGAGCGGAAACGTGGCTGGAAGATGGAAGATTTTGCTGTGTGCGGCGATGATGGTTGGGGCAGGATTCGGCTTGGCTCCGAGCGAAGCGCAAGGGCAGTTGGCCTTTCCGGATGCCTCCGCGCAGGCTGCGCCCAATCTGCTGACCGACCCCACGGCCAAGCCGGGAAAAGCGCTGCTCTTCGACCTGGAGGCGCGCTTCGCCAAGGACGTTCTGGAGCGCGGCGGAGCGGGTTTCGCCGACTGGTTTGCCGAGGACGGGGTGACACTGGGCAACGGCGTGGCGCCGTCGGTGGGGCGCGTGGCTATTGCCAAATCCTCCAACTGGGATCCAAAGGTTTATCAGCTGACCTGGACGCCGACCGACGCGATGATGGGTCCGTCCGGAGATTTTGGCTACACATGGGGGCACTTTGAAGGACACAGCAAGGACGCAAACGGGAATCCCGTGACCACGTCGGGGCGGTATATCACCATCTGGCGCAAGCAGGCGGACGGCCAGTGGAAGGTGGTTCTGGATGCGGGCGCCAACGAGCCTGCCTCGGCCGGGGATTGCTGCAAGCTGCCAGCCGGGCATTGAGGAACGGATTCAGTTGACGCGGTCAAAGGCCTAGGGAAAAGGAAACGGCGGGACATCCTGCATTCCTCGCACGGAAGTGCTCATCTTCTGCCTCACGCGGTGCGCGAGCTTTTCAATTTCCTCGACTTTGCGCAGTTCGGCGGGAGTGAAGGAATCGGGGTTTGTGCGGCTGACCTCGTCATCCAGTTCGAGGGCCAGCATAAGCAGCTTGTTGGCGTCAGCAACCATCGACTTTTGCCGCTCGAGGTTAAGATTGCGCAGCCGCTTCTCCTGCATGGCGAAAGAACCTTCGCCGACGTCATCGAATGATCTGGAGTTGATGGGACCGACCTGCTGCAGAAACGGCCTCATCGACGGCGAGATCTGCGCGTCGCCTGGCAGCATGAGCAGCAGAGCTAACCCCAGAGCGCGAAGCGCCTGCCGGCTTGCTGAGTGCCCATGAGCCGCGGACGGCGCCTCATGAAAGAGAGACCATGCCCGAAATTGGCATTTCGCTCGGAACACACGCGTCTCCTCAGTTTGCCCCCGCGGGCAGCTTCGCGCTTTCCCTCATGGTGCGAGCCATGCGCTCAACCTCGCCGGCCTTGCGAATCACCTTGAGAGAGAGCGTGTCCTTGGTGGTCTTATCCACCTCGGTCTTCAGGTCGGTGGCCAGCTTCAGCAACCCGGCGCTCTCGTCGGCAATCTGCTTCTGCCGTTCGGCTTTGACCGCGCTGGGGTTCTGTTGGGCGACCTGCAAATCAGCGGAACCGCTCTGCGCGCCGAGGGGAGGCGCGGGAACAACAGGAGGCTGCGGCTTGTCCTGAAGCACGCCCTCGCCCGCAACCGGCGACAGGGCAAGGACAGCCGCACCAGTAAGAAAGCACACCCAGAGTGTCCTGGCCCGCCAAGGGCTTGTGCTCGTCGCTGTACGCACTCGCTGAAGCCGCATGAAAGGGTCTCCTGCGTTTTGCCCGGGACTGGGCCATCCATGTCACCGGAAAGAATGTGGAAATGCTTCCCGGAGACTTCTGCGCACAGTCTAGTCTAGACAGAGGAGTCTAGCGATGCATTCTTTTGTGCTTTTATTTGCGGTCAGGACGGGCTTGTTTGCCGAAGGCCGGTTCCTGGGCCGGGTGCTGGACGGGTGGGCTGTCGACGCCCAGGACTTCGTCCGCGACAAGCTGCCACACCTGTTCGTGGTGGCGATTATCGCCTTTGTTCTCAGCCGCTTGCTGCACCTGATAACGGCCCGGATGATCCACGTCGCAGAGCAGCACGCCCCGGTAGCCAGCCGCATCTCCCAGGTAAAGACTTTGGCCGGCGTGATTCGCACCACCGGCCTGACGATTATCTGCGCCATCGTCAGCATGCAATTTCTGGCTGCCGTGGGGGTCAATCTCGCTCCGCTGCTGGCCTCGGCCGGAGTCGCCGGAGTCGCCATTGGATTGGCGGCGCAGAACATCGTGCGCGACGTGCTCAACGGCGTTCTTATTCTGATCGAGGACCAGTTCAATGTGGGAGACACGGTGCGCGTTGCCGGAGTGGCAGGAGTCGTGGAGACCATGACTCTGCGCAGAACCACCATCCGAGACCAGGACGGCACGCTTTACGTCATCCCCAACTCGCAGATCACCACCGTGGCCAACCTCAGCGTGGATTACTCGATGGCCACCATCAATGTGAGCGTGGACTTCTCCGCCGACCCCGACCGGGTATTGGAACTGCTGAAGGGCATTGCCATGGAGATCCGCAACAGCAAGGAATTCCGAGATCTTTTTGTGGCCGACCCGCAAATTCTGGGCGTGGAGGCGATCAAAGGCTCGGAGCTAATTTTTCCGGTGGTCTTCAAGACGCTGGCCACGCAGCAATACGCACCGCTGCGGGAGTTCCGCCGCCGCGTCCGCCTGGCGCTCGAAGAAAACCACATGCTGCCCGGCGATCCTTATCGGGTCTTCAGTTCGTTCACGGACAAGGCTGAGGGCAGCCACAGCCGGCCAAGCGCGGAATCCGCCAAGCCGGAGCGCGACCCAACCACGCTCAAGCCGCAGGAGAGCAATCCCTTTGGCGGCGAATAGAGCGGAACCAGGATTCAGTTCGATCGCATGGCGAGCATTTTCGCAGGGGCTAAAGCCCCATTGATTTTGCTGTACTTACGGCACGACTAAAGTCGTGCCCTGTTACAAAACCTAATCGGAAACGCGATCCTGCGTTTTTCGTTGAGCTTTTCCGAAGCCTGTTGAGCCCGTCTCCTTCAAAAAAGCGGCTTATTCGAAGCTTTTCAAGCGCAAAAAAGCAAAAGAAGGGGACGGGCATCAGGCCCGTCCCCCTTCTTTGCTTTACAGCAACATCGCTCTAGAAGTGATAGGCGATGCCGATGGTCGGCTCGTAAATGTTGTACCACTTGTTCGTGGCAAGGTAGGAAAGGCCAAAAATCGGCACCTTGGTGACCACGCCGCGGTACTCGGCGCGAATGTCAAAGCTGGGGCTGATCTCATAAGCCAATCCAGCGCCATAGAGTGCACCCGTGGTGGTCTGCTGCTTGGCGTCAATGAAAGTAGTACCCATATTGCGGATGGGCATAAAGATGAATGCGCCACCGCCGGCTTCAACAAAGGGATTGAATTTGCGGAAGTTGAAGCTGCGGACATAAGCGCCCGACACTTCCTGGTTGCGAGTCAGCACTTGACCATGATCGGGGCTGTGGTACAGATAGTTGATCTTGTTCTGGTAAGTGATGCCGTAGTTGGCCTCGATGGCGCTGGAAGGCGTAAGCATGAAACGGTAGCTGAGCAATGCGCCATAAGCCGTAGTCGAATGGACATAAACATCCGTTGAAGAGCCAATAAACGGCTCGATGAGCCCTGTTCCACTCAGGCTGATGTCCTGGCGGCTTTCCTGGGCGCGGCCTGCTGCCACGCACACGGCCAGCAGAAATGCAATTAAGGCGATCTTCTTCATTCGGTCCTAAACCTCACGACTGCTCAACCGTCCGGCTGGCAACGAGCAAATCAATTCCGGTGCTCCGGTTCGAGCCGGGCTCCCACTCTCAGCATTGTAACTGGCCGGAGCGGTCCGTGGGGAAACGGTCGCCCGGAAACCATTTGAGGCTTTAGACGCAAGGAACGGCAAACGGGCACCTCTGACCGGAAGAAACGCGGGAACAAGACCTGTTTTTCGGCAGCGTTTGAGGATGGTTATCCCACCCTTGCCGCAAAAACAAAAGCACGGCGAGGAAATGGGCCCGGCTTCAGGAAAAGCGGCTTTTCAACTGGCGCGATCCACCTGGTAATAAAACGGCGGGCCCTGTTCCTGGGCCAGCGTGCGCACGGTGCGCAAAAAGGCCCTGGCGGCATAGGAAAGCGTGGCTTGACGCCGGTAAACCAGCCGCAGCACGCGCTTCATCTCCAATTCATCCACCGGTACACGCACCAGATCTCCCGCTTCGAGTTCCCTGGCCACGGTCAGGTGCGGCACCAGCGCCACGCCATTGCCCATGGCCACAAAGCGCTTGATGGCCTCTATGGTCGGCAGCTCGATACCCATATTTAGAGGCGTTCTGTACCGCTGGAAGGCCTCGATCACCTTCCGCCGCAACGGCGAGGCCACATTGTGAGCAATGAATTCCTCTTTGCCCAGGTCGTTGATGGAGACGCGTTTGACCCCGGCCAGCGGATGGCTGGGACTGACGACGAAGGCCAGGCTGTCGCTATAGACCGCGATGGCGCGGAACTCGGCAGGATCGGGACGGTAGGAAAGCATTCCCAGCTCGAAGGTGCGCAGGTTCAGCTCCTGAGGAATGCGCGAGGCCAGCATACGGTGCACGGCGACATTGATATGGGGAAATCCCCGCCGGTAGCGGTCAATGACCGGCAGCAGATACATGCAGGTGTACTCGTTGGCAGCCAGTTGCAACTGGCCCCGCTCCAGGCTTTTCAGCTCGCCCAAGGCGCTGGTTGCCTCGCGGCGCAAGGCCAGCAGGCGCAATGCATAGTCATGCAGAAGCGCCCCGGCCGCGGTCAGCGACCCATCCCGCGAGGCGCGGTCAAAGAGCGTCTCGCCGACCGACTCCTCCAGCTTGCGGATGACCTGGCTGACGGCAGGCTGGGTGCGCTTGAGCCGCACGGCCGCGCGCGAGAAGCTGTGCTCCTCGGCCACGGCCAGAAAGGTTTCCAGTTGATGCAGTTCCATAACAGTTGTCAGGGATCAGAGATCAGGGGTCAGTTTTCCACGATCGGTGCGCAGTATTGGCTATTCCCTGATTTCGACCCCTGCCTTTCTGATCTCTGCTACATTATAAGCAATTCTAATCGTCGTTCAAAGAATAATAACTTTGCCTTATACGGCAGGATGCGAGACACTGAAAATATTCTTCCGTGGCTACCTTTGCAGGCAAACCGATGATCTCAAATCACGTATTCTTTTTTGACACCACGCTGCGTGACGGCGAGCAGTCGCCGGGCTGTAGCATGACGACGCAGGAAAAGCTCACCATGGCTCATGCCCTGGAGGACTTGGGCGTGGACATCATCGAGGCTGGCTTCGCAATGGCCTCGGAGGGTGACTTCGCGGCCATTGCCACCATCACGCAGGCCGTCCGCAAACCGCGCATCGCGTCGCTGGCCAGGGCCAAGGCCGAGGATATTGAAATGGCGGCCCGCGCCTTGCAGTTTGCCGACCGCGCCCGCATCCACCTATTTCTGGCTTCCAGCGACCTGCACCTGAAATGCAAGCTGAAGATCAGCCGCCAGGAGGCGCTGGAGCAAACGGGCGAGTCGGTGCGGCTGGCGCGCTCGCTGGTGGACGATGTGGAGTTTTCACCCGAGGACGCCACCCGCTCGGACCGCGACTTTCTGGTGGAGATGGTGCGCGTGGCTATTGAGGCCGGAGCCACCACGATCAATATGCCCGACACGGTGGGCTATAGCACTCCCGAAGAGTACGGCCGGATGTTCGCCGAAGTCCGCGAGAGCATTCCGGCCATCGACGCAGAGGGCATCATTCTCTCCTCGCACTGCCACGACGACCTGGGAATGGCCGTCGCCAATTCGCTGGCCGCAATTCAGAATGGCGCGCGGCAGGTGGAATGTGCCGTGAACGGCATCGGTGAACGCGCCGGCAACGCGGCTCTCGAAGAGATTGCCACGGCGCTTTATGTTCGCGGCGACCACTTCGGCGTCACCAACGACATCAAGCTCGACCAGCTTTATCCCGCCAGCCAGGTGCTGGGCCAGATCATCACCTTCCGCCCCTCACCGAACAAGGCCATCGTGGGCGACAACGCCTTTGCCCACGAGGCAGGAATTCACCAGCACGGCATGTTGGCCAACCCGCTCTGCTACGAAATCATGACCCCGGCGCTGGTGGGCGCGCCCAAAACACATCTGGTACTGGGAAAGCACTCCGGCCACGCAGCCCTGCGGCACAGGCTGGAGCAATTGGGCTTTACGGTCAGTCGCGAGGAATTGACACAGATTTACTACCGTTTTGTGGCGCTCGCCGACCGCAAAAAGAACATTTACGACCAGGATTTGATTGGCTTGCTGCCGGACGCAATTCGCGAGAAGCGCCGCGAGCTGGTTTCCGAGCTTGATTGAGCGGGCGCCCCGTTTGCGCGTAAAGACAAAATAAGGGAAACCTTGTTTTATACTCAAAGAATCAAGAGAAAAGTCAAGAGAGAGAAGACATGAAGCTGAAGATTCTCGTTACTGCCGGCGACGGCGTCGGCCCTGAAGTCACCAACGAAGCGGTTGGAATCCTGAAAGAAGTCGCATCGTCATGCGGCCATACGTTTGAGTTCGATGCCAAACGCATCGGCGGAGTGGCAATTGTCAAAGACGGCACGCCTCTGCCAGCCGAGACGGTCGAGGCCGCGCTGGCCTCCGACGCCGTGCTGCTGGGCGCCGTGGGCGGCAACGAATTCAATTCCATGCCCGCCGACAAGCGTCCCGAAGCTGGGCTGCTGGGGATTCGCTCGGCTTTGGGCGGATTCGCCAATCTTCGCCCCGCCTTCGCGTTCAAGGAGCTGGCGGTCAATAGCCCGCTGCGGCCGGAAATTATTGACGGCGCGGATATTCTCTTCGTTCGCGAGCTGCTGGGCGGACTCTACTTCGGCCAGCCGCGCGAGTGGAACAAGGAAAAGAAGGAAGCCTGGAACACGATGCGCTACACCCGCGAGGAAGTCGCCCGCGTGGCTCGTATCGCCTTTCAACTGGCGCAAAAGCGCAAAAAGAAGCTGACCAGCGTGGACAAGGCCAACGTGCTGGAGGTTTCGCAACTGTGGCGCGCCACGGTGAACGAAGTGGCGGCGGAGTTCCCCGACGTGGAAGTGGAACATCAATATGTGGACGCGATGTCCATGCACTTGATGAACCGGCCGCGTGACTTCGATGTGGTGCTGACGGAAAATCTTTTTGGCGACATTTTGACCGATGAGTCCTCGGTGATTACCGGCTCGATGGGCATGTTGCCCTCGGCCTCTCTCGGCGGCAAGGTCAACATCTACGAGCCGGTCCACGGTTCCGCTCCGGATATTGCAGGCAAGGGGCTGGCAAACCCGGTGGGCGCGATCATGAGCGCCGCACTGCTGCTGCGCCACTCCGCCGGTCTGGAAAAGGAAGCCAAGGCAATTGAAACCGCCATCCGCAAGGTGCTGGAGCAGGGCTTCCGCACGACGGATCTGGTGCGCGGAAAAGCAGAGGGACTGACGGTGCTTTCGACCACGGAGATGGGCGCGAAGGTGCGCGAGGCGGTCAAAGTGCTGTTGAAGTAGAAATTAGGGAACAGTAACTTTTGTCATGACTGCATGAGAATTGATCAGCGCGGGCGGGGACGCCCGCACTACAGCCGGCCGGGAGGCCGGCGCTACCTTCAAACAGTGGCAATCACTTTTTGAGTACAGGGAGTTCAATGAGCACTGAACCGAAGACGCTATTTGAAAAGGTCTGGGAGCAGCACGTGGTGGCAGAGCCGAAGGGCGAGCCAACGCTGCTCTACATCGACCTTCAGTTGCTGCACGAGGTCACTTCGCCGCAGGCCTTCGAAGGGCTGAGACTGGCTGGCCGCAAGGTGCGCCGCCCCGACCGATGTATCGCCACGGTGGACCACAATATTCCGACCACGCTGGATGCAAGGCTCAACATCGTGGATCAGATCGCCGCACGGCAGATCTCCGCGCTGAACAAGAACTGCGCCGACTTCGGCATTGAGCTTTACGGCGTGGACTCGCCGGACCAAGGCGTCGTCCACATCATCGGACCCGAACAGGGATTCACAAAGCCGGGGATGACGATTGTCTGCGGAGACTCGCACACGGCGACCCACGGCGCTTTCGGCGCTCTGGCCTTTGGAATGGGCACCAGCGAAGTGGAGCATGTGCTGGCCACGCAAACGCTGCCGCAAGCCAAGCCCAAGACCTTCCGCATCTCCGTCGAAGGCGAACTGCCGAAGAGCGTCACCGCAAAAGATGTGATTCTGGCCATCATTGGCAAAATCGGCACAGACGGCGCAACCGGATGCGCGGTCGAGTATGCCGGCTCGGCCATCCGCTCGCTCTCGATGGAAGGCCGCATGACGGTCTGCAACATGACCATCGAGGCAGGAGCGCGCACGGGCATGATCGCTCCCGATGAAACCACCTTCGCTTACCTCAAGGGCCGTCACAACAGCCCCAAAGGCGCGGATTGGGACAAGGCCGTCGCCGAGTGGAGCAAGCTCGTGACCGACCCCGGCGCCCAGTTCGACCGCGAACTGGTAATCGACGCCACGACGCTGGCTCCGTATGTCAGCTGGGGCACCAGTCCCGGCATGGTTGCGCCGATTACGTCCACCGTGCCCGAACCGGCCTCCGCGAAAACAGAGATTGAGCGCAAGGGCTATGCACGCGCACTCGAATACATGGATCTGAAGGCGGGAACGCCGCTCAAGGACATCGCGATTGACCGCGTCTTCATCGGCTCCTGCACGAACGGGCGCATCGAAGACATGCGCGCCGCGGCACGCATCGCCAAGGGCTACAAGGTTTCGCCCAAGGTGAGTGCGATGGTGGTTCCCGGCTCGCACGAGGTCAAGGCTCTGGCTGAGCAAGAGGGCCTGGACCGCATCTTCCGCGAAGCTGGTTTTGAGTGGCGCGAGCCGGGCTGTTCGATGTGTCTGGCGATGAACCCGGACGTACTGAAGCCGGGCGAACGCTGCGCCTCAACCAGCAACCGCAACTTTGAAGGACGCCAGGGGCGCGGCGGACGCACGCATCTGGTTTCACCGGAGATGGCCGCAGCAGCAGCTATTGCCGGGCACTTTGTCGACATCCGCAATTGGGAGGTGAAGGCCTGATGCAACCCTTTCACACATTGACAGCGCTGGCCGCGCCGCTCGACCGCACCAATGTCGACACCGACCAGATCATTCCGAAGCAGTTTTTGAAGCGCGTCGAACGCACCGGCTACGGCGATTTTCTATTCTTCGACTGGCGGCAGACGCCGGATGGCAAGCCCGTCGCCAGCTTCGTGCTCAACGATCCGCGCTACAAGGGCGCGCAGATTCTCGTTGCAGGCAAGAACTTCGCTTGCGGATCGAGCCGCGAACATGCAGCTTGGGCACTGGCGGATTTCGGATTCCGCGTGGTGATTGCGCCAAGCTTCGCTGATATTTTCTTTTCAAACGCAGGCAAGAACGGCATTGTGCTGGTGAAACTCAGCGAGGAAGACGTCGCCAAACTGCTGACGAACGCCAAGACGATTTCCGGCTATCAACTCACCGTTTCGCTGGAAGATCAGACGGTCACCGACAGCCAGGGCTTCAAGGCGAGTTTCGATGTAGACCCGTTCCGCAAGTACTGCCTGATTGAAGGCCTGGACGACATTGGCCTGACATTGCGCCACAAAGCGGAACTGGACGCCTTTGAAGCCAAGCACGACGAAAAGGTTTGGCTAAGAGCAAGAAGTTAGTTTCTGATTGCGGGATTTTGCACGTTAGAGCTCATGTTTCCCAGGTCCCAAAATCGGGACCTGGGGCACCCAGTTAGTAAATAGTATTTTGTGGCTCGACTCTTTGCTCGACAGGAGACTTTCCATGGGAATCGACGCAAACGCGCAAGCATCGAATGCACAACAGACTACGCCCATTCGCCTGACCGGCGCGGAGATCGTGTGGGCCACACTGGTGGGCGAGGGTGTTACCCAGGTCTTTGGCTATCCCGGCGGGGCGATTCTTCCGGTCTACGACGCGCTGCGCAATTTCCCGAATATTCACCACACGCTGGTGCGCCACGAACAGGGCGCCTCCCATGCGGCCGACGGCTATGCGCGGGCCTCGGGTAAAGTCGGCGTGTGCATCGCCACCAGCGGCCCCGGAGCCACGAATCTGGTGACCGGCATCGCCACCGCCATGCTGGATTCGATTCCCATGGTCTGCATCACAGGCAACGTCTCCAGCAAAGTCCTGGGCACCGACGCGTTTCAGGAAGTGGACATTACCGGCATCACAATCCCGGTGACCAAGCACAACTTTCTCATCACACACACAGAAGACATTGCCCCGGCGATCCGCTACGCCTTTCAGATCGCCAAGTCCGCCCGCCCCGGCCCGGTGCTGGTCGACATTACCAAAGACGCGCAGCAAGGCTCGGCGATCTTCGACTTTGAAGCAGCCAAGCCGCGCCCGGTTCGTGTGCACCCGATGCGTAAGTTCGATGAGCACAGCCTGGCGGAAGCCGCCGAACTGATTCGCAATGCGAAGCGACCGGTTCTTCTGGCCGGCCACGGCATTATCGAATCCGGTGCCGAAGAACAAGTGCGCACACTGGCCGAGCGCACGCAAATTCCCGTAGCTCTCACGCTGCTGGGACTGGGCGCCTTCCCTGCCTCGCACCCGCTCAATCTGGGGATGATGGGCATGCACGGCGAGTCCTGGGTCAACCAGGCCATCCAGAACGCCGACCTGCTGATCGCCTGCGGCATGAGATTCGATGATCGCGTCACCGGAACGCTGGCGACCTACGCACCTGGGGCCAAGAAGATTCACATCGACGTGGACCCCGCCGAGATTAACAAGAACATCGAAGTCGATATTCCCTTGATCGGCGATCTGCGCGAAATTCTCGATCAGTTGCTTCCACGCATCCCCAGCCACGACGGCGCCGCATGGCTCAAAACCATCAACGACAGCAAAGGCGCTTCCGCTGTGCGCGACATCAAGAACCTGCCCGACTCGGGGCACCTCTACGCGGCGCACGTCATCAACGACATCTGGCGCATCACGAGCGGAAACGCCATCGTGGTCACGGACGTGGGCCAGCACCAAATGTGGGAGGCGCAGTATTACCACCACGAGCAGCCACGCACGCTGATTACTTCCGGTGGGCTGGGGACCATGGGATTCGCGCTGCCGGCGGCCATTGGCGCAAAGACGGCCTGCCCGGACAAGGAAGTCTGGGTCATCGCAGGAGACGGCGGCTTCCAGATGACCTCGGCGGAGCTGTGCACCATCGCGCAGGAAAAGATCAAGATCAACATCGCCATCATCAACAACGGCTTTCTGGGCATGGTTCGCCAGTGGCAGGAGTTCTTCTACGATCGCAACTACGAAGCCACTCCCCTGCTCAGCCCGGATTTTGTGAAACTGGCCGCGGCGCATGGCATTCCCGGATGCGCCGTTCACACCAGGGCCGAGGTCGAATCAGCCGTCGAGCAAGCGCGCTCGGCGCCCGGCGCGTTTCTGCTCAACTTCATGGTCGAACAGGAGGACTCGGTTTATCCGATGATTCCTGTCGGCAACGCGCTGCACGAGATGATCCGCCGCCCCGGCAAAAGTCCGCTGGTGCAATCGCCGGAAGACGAGTAACAGCCGACAGCTGACAGCGTACAGTTCGAGAACCCGGAGATCCATTAACTGTTAGCTTTCAACTGTTAGCTGACCACTGGAGGAACCATGCTGCATACATTCGTCGCTTACGTGGAGGACCGGCCGGGCGTGCTGACGCGCGTGGCCTCTCTGTTCCGCCGCCTGAATATCAACATCAGCTCGCTGACCGTGGGCCGCAGCGAGCGTGCGGCGTTCTCGCGCATGACCATCGTCTGCGAGGCTTCAGCCGAGGCCGGACACCGCATCCGGGCTAGTTTGTATAAACTGGAGAATGTAGTCGATGTGGACGACATCGCCCAGGCGCCGTCGGTGACCCGTGAGCTGGCGCTCATCAAGGTGGCCGCCACGCCCCACAGCCGTTCACAGATCTTCGAACTGGTCGAGGTCTTTCGCGCCCGCATCGTGGACCTGGCATCGGAGTCGCTGACCATTGAAATGACCGGCGTCGAAAGCAAGATCGAAGGGCTCATTCAGGTGCTCGGCGAGAGCGATGGACGAATACTGGAAATCTGCCGCAGCGGCAAGATGACCATGCGCCGTGGCCACCACACCAGCCGGGTTGTGAAAGCCATGGTAGAAACCGCGGCCAGTCAGCCCGAGGCCGAAGAACAAGCCGCGGAAACTCTTGAAGAAGGCGCCGGCGAATTTGAATAATCCGCTCTGGAACCTGCCGGCCCGATGAACTGGAATCAACCTTAACCCGCACACGAAGGAGAACCAAGAAAATTATGGCTAAGATGTATTACGACAAGGATGCCGATCTTTCCCTCATCCAAGCAAAAAAGGTGGCCATCATCGGCTACGGTTCACAGGGCCACACCCATGCCCTCAACCTCAAGGACTCCGGCGTTCAAGTGAAGGTTGGCCTCCAGCCCACCTCGAAGTCCATCGTCAAGGCACAGAAGGCCGGCCTGGAAGTCGTCACCCCCGCCGAAGCCACCAAGTGGGCCGATGTGGTCATGATTCTGACCCCCGACCAGTCGCAGGCACAGCTCTACGCCGCCGAGATCGGCCCCAACCTTAAGCCCGGCAGCCTGCTGATGTTCGCCCACGGCTTCAACATCAACTACAAGACCATCGTTCCTCCGAAGACGGTCGACGTAGGCATGGCGGCGCCGAAGGCTCCGGGCCATCGCGTCCGCGAAGTTTTCGTTGAAGGCGGCGGCGTCCCGGGACTTATCGCCGTCGAGCAGGATGCAACAGGCAACGCTCATGCGCTTACGCTCAGCTACCTGAAGGGCATCGGCTGCACCCGCGCAGGAGTGATGGAAACCACCTTCAAGGACGAGACCGAGACCGATCTGTTCGGCGAGCAGGCCGTGCTCTGCGGCGGTGTCAGCGCCCTCATCAAGGCGGGCTTTGACACCCTGGTCGAGGCGGGCTACCAGCCGGAGAACGCCTACTTCGAGTGCCTGCATGAGATGAAACTGATCGTCGATCTGATCTATCGCGGCGGCCTGTCGTACATGCGCTACTCGATCTCCGATACGGCCGAGTGGGGCGACTACGTCTCTGGACCGCGCATCATCGGCGAAGAGAGCAAGAAGGCCATGAAGCAGGTCCTCAAGGAAATCCAGGACGGAACCTTCGCCAAGGCATTTCTGGCCGACCAGAACTCCGGCCGCAAGAAGTTCCTCGCCTACCGCGAAGCTGCGACCAAGAGCCAGATCGAAGTAGTGGGCAAGGAACTCCGCTCCCAGATGGCCTTCATCGATCCGATCACCGTGGAAGAAAGCAAGAAGACCGTATAAGCGGTTTTCTTCCCGCATACAAGCGGCCCTGCAAGGAAACCCCTTGCAGGGCCGCTTTTCTTTGGAACGAATTGTCGTGTTATCGAGAGAATCATGTCCGTGTGATCCAGGTCCGAAAATCCGAACCTGGGGCACCCAAATGGATGGGATACTCGCGCATACCCTGATACGTAGATTTATGCACCGGAATTTCGAGCAAAAAAAATCCCCGAAGGATCATGTCTCTTCGGAGGCGCTTGCGTGACACGAAATAAAAGGGAACCAGTAGCCGGCACTGGAGGTCGATAGCACACGACTACTGGTGATCCCTGCATAAACGAAGCGAGCTGCGGCTTCCCCTTTCCACGGCTACTTCGTGTCGCCCGGCTCTAAGAAAACATTTTTTACGTGCTCTCCGAACCATGTTGACAAGTGGAGTTTCTTCTTGTGGCAACAGAATAGTCCGTGACGGTCGTCACAAGACCGTGTATCAAACAAACTTCCCCGCTATTTTATGAATCAGAGCATTCGCCCCAGCAGTGCAGCTGTTCAATTTTGGACGTCTTGCGCAAAATGTTTGTTCTCCGCATACGGAAAGCGTTTTCCTCTCAAAAACCGCAGAAGATCGATTGACAAACCGCGTCCAAACTTCGAGAATCGGAGATTCAGTCCCTTCGAGGTAGACATTCCTGTGACAGCTCTTTTGAAGACAAATCTGGGCGCAACTCCCCTTCTTGGCCAAGGCAAAGTACGCGATCTGTATGCGGTGGACGACGCGCTGCTGCTGGTGGCCACCGACCGCATTTCAGCTTTTGACCATGTACTGGCCACGGGCATTCCGGGCAAGGGCAAGATCCTGAACCAGATCTCCCTGTTCTGGTTCGACCTGCTGAAGGACCTGGTTCCCAACCACTTGATCACGGCAGCGGTGAGCGACTATCCCGCTTCCCTGCAGCCTTATGCCGATCAACTGGAAGGCCGCTCGATGCTGGTCAAACGGGCGAAGATGTTTCCTGTGGAGTGCGTGGTGCGGGGCTACCTGACCGGGTCGGGCTTGAAAGAATACCGGGCCAGCGGAACCGTTTGCGGCATTTCCCTGCCCGCAGGACTGGTGGATGGTTCGCGGCTGCCGGAGCCCTTGTACACGCCCTCCACAAAGGGCGAGGCGGGAACCCACGACGAGAACATCGGCTACGCCGCAACCGAAGCGCTAGTGGGCGAGGCCGATGCCGCGGAGCTGCGCCGGCTGACGCTGGCCATCTATAAGAAAGCCGCCCAACATGCGGAATCTCGCGGCCTGATTCTGGCCGACACGAAATTCGAGTTTGGCAGAACCACGGAAGGCATTATTCTGGCCGATGAAGTGCTGACGCCGGACTCGTCGCGTTTCTGGGATGCCGCGGGGTGGAAGCCGGGCGGCGCGCAACCTTCATTCGACAAACAGTTCGTGCGCGATTATCTTGAATCCATCCACTGGAACAAGCAGGCGCCCGCGCCAGGACTGCCGGACGATGTGGTGGAACGCACGCAGGCCAAGTATCTGGAAGCTTTCCGCCGCTTGACGGGACGGGATTTGAATTTATAGGGCCTAGGCGGAACGCGGCATGGAGCTGGTTGACTGGGCGATCGTGTTGGTCATGGCGCTGGCCGTGCTGGGAGGGTTTGCCCAGGGATTTTTCCGCTCTTTCTTTGCACTGGGTGGTTTGGTGCTGGGCGTGGCGCTGGCGGCTTGGAACTACGGCCTGATTGCGGCGGTGCTTTTGCCGCTGGTGCGCATCGAGGCCGTGGCCAACACAATCGGGGCTCTGGTGATTGCGCTTTGTGTCATGGGGCTGGCCGGATTTATCGGCGGTATTCTGGCCAAGGCCATCCATTATATGGGGCTCGGTTGCCTGGACAAGATCGCCGGAGCAGTCTTCGGCTTTTTTCAGGGAGCGATGCTGGTGACGCTGTTCATTCTGGTCACCGTGGCGTTTTTTCCGAGGACCCACTGGCTGGCAGAGGCGCGGCTGCCCAGATTGTTTTTCGGTGCCTGTCACTTGAGCACGCGCATGAGCCCGGCCGATCTGGCCGCGCGCGTGCAGGAGAGACTCAAGATGTTGGAAGAAGAATCGCCGCGGTGGATGCACCCCGAGAAGCGGAATGTCATTTGAAGTGGGACGCAGCTGAGAGAAATATGGCAATCTATTAAAGCAAGCAGAGGTGAACGTGAGACGAGAACTGGACAACCTGGTAACGCAAATGCACTCCAGCGGCGTAAGCTACGACGCCGCCGTACGCGAGTTCAAGAGGCAATATCTGCGCGAAGTATTGGTGGCACACCGGGGAAACCAGTGTAAGGCGGCCGAAGAGTTGGGGATGCATCGCAACACGCTGAGCCGCACCATGGCCGACCTGGGACTGAATTTGTCCGAAGTGCGCGCCGGCCTCAAGCGTCCGCCGCTCAGCGAACGTCCTGTCTATAGCGCGGTACGCCAGATCTATCGTCAAGGCTGACACCGCTTTTGAGGGACATGCAGACAACTTCCCCACAAACACCTGAAGCACGCGTACACATCGAACCGGGCTTTGCCTGGGATGGGCAGGACGCCTATCTTTTCGACATCGACGGCACGCTGCTGCGCAGCCGCGACCGCGTCCATTTCAACTCCTTCGCCTCCAGCATTCGGCGGGTGACGGGGTTTGAGGTCACGCTGGACGGCGTTTCGGTGCACGGCAGCACGGACACGGCGATTCTGCGCGATGCATGCAGTCAGGCTGGAATTCCCGTAGAGGTTCTGGAGCCCCAGTGGACCGCCATCATGGACGCCATGTGCCAGACGGTCGCCGAGCAGCGGCATGAGATGGACCTGAAGCTGATGCCGGGAGTGGAAGACGCGCTGCGGCACCTGGCGCGAAAAGGCGCACTGCTGGGCGTGGCGACCGGCAACCTGAAGGCCATCGGCCTGATCAAGATTGAAGAGGCCGGACTGCGCCAGTGGTTCCGGTTTGGCGGCTTCAGCGACCGCTATCCCATTCGCGCCGAGCTGATTGGCAACGCCGCACGCAAGGCCAGAGAGCTGGCAGGAGCCGATGCGCGCGTCTGCGTGGTGGGCGATACGCCGCGCGACATCAAGGCGGCACGCGCCAACCAATTGCCGGTGATTGCCGTCGCCACCGGCCACTACAGCTTCGATGCCCTGCTCGAATTCGGACCTGAGGCCTGCGCTTCCTCGCTGGCCGATCTGCTGGCGCATACGCAGGTCGCGCAGTGAGAACGCACGGATTCCAGGCAGGCCTCCGGGCCAACCCGATGCTTCGACAGCGAACAGGCTTCTGGACTGCCGCCCTGCTGCTGACGGTCTTTCCAGGCTCCGTGCTGGCCCAGGCAGCGGCTCCGGTTGTGCAGAGTCAGGCAACTCCGTTGCAGCCCGCGCAGAGCCCGGTCAAAGGCCCGGCGCCCGCAACGGCCCCAGCCAAAGACAAGCAAATCGTGCCTGTCCGCGATGCAGACCGGCGGCACGCGGCCAAACTCTACCTCGCGGCCAGCAAGCTCTTTGAGAAAGCGCAGTTTGAAAAGGCCATGCATGGCTACGAGCAAGCGGCCAAGCTTGACCCCAACAATGGCGATTACCCGCTGGCGGCAAGCGTGGCCCGCAGTCACGCTGTGACGGCGCTGGTTCAGGCTGCAGCCAAGAACCGGGTGCGCGGCGACAAGGCAGCCGCGCGCGCGGCCCTGGCGCACGGACTCGAATTGGAGCCTCAAAATCCTCAGGCAAGCGAGCACTTGTACGAACTGGGAGACGATGCCCTGCGTGAGCAGTCAAAGCCTCTCTACGAACTGGGCGCGGGAACAATCGGCGAGGAAGCCATACTGGCGCCCAACGCCGCTCTCCACAGTTTTCACCTGCACACCGATGAGCGCCAGATGATCCGGCAGGTCTTCAAGGCATACGGGATTGAGACCACCACGGACAACAGCGTCCGCGCCGGCCAAGTCCGGCTGGATGTGGATGACGTCGGCTTCGAGGAGGCGGCGCGGCTTCTGCAAATGGTGACAAAAACCTTCTACGTCCCGTTGGACGCGCATCGCGCGCTGGTGGCCAATGACGTCAAAGGCAACCGCGAAGATTTCATGCGCCAGGGACTGGAAACAGTCTATCTGTCCGGGTTAACCCAAACAGAGATGACGGACGTGGGAAACCTGGCCAAGAACGTCTTCGATGTGCGCGAGGCAACGGTCAATCTCACTTCCGGGACGATCACCCTTCGCGCGCCGGACAAGACACTGAATGCCTTCAACGCCACGTTGCGCGAGTTGCTCCAGGGAAAAAGCCAAGTGCTGCTGCAGGTGCGCATCATCCAGCTTGCACACACCAACACGCGCAACACCGGGGCGCAGTTGCCGCAAAACATGCAAGTCTTCAATGTAGCGGCCGAAGCGGAAACCATCTTCAATGCCAACCAGAGCACAATCCAGCAAATCATCTCCTCCGGGCTGGCCTCTTCCAGCGACTTCTGGGCGATTCTTGGTATTCTCGCGGCTGCCGGCGACATTACGAATTCCCCGCTTGCGAGTGGATTCGCCACGTTTGGCGGCTCCCTCACCAACTGCACAACCAGCGTATTCACCTGCACAGGCGCTCTGACGACATATGGACTGACCCCAGGCACGACCACAGTCAACCTGAATCTGAACTCCTCGGAGTCGCGTGAACTGGATGATCTGCAGTTGCGCCTGGGCGATGGCGAGGCCGCGACCGTGCGCAGCGGCACCCGCTATCCCATCCAGACCTCCTCGTACTCGAATATCGCAACCAGCAGTTCCGCCCTGGCCGGGCTGGCCGGCGCGGGAAACTCCAGCAGCCTCTCTTCGCTGCTGGCTTCCTACACCGGCAGCACAGCGACGATTCCGCAGATCGAGTACCAAGACCTGGGCCTGACCATGAAAGCAACTCCCAAGGTGCTGCGCCATGACGAGGTCGCGCTCACCATTGACATGGAAATCAAGGCCTTGTCCGGAAGCTCTATCAATAGCAACCCCATTCTCGACAATGACAGCTACGCCGGTGTGGTGACATTGAAGCAGGGCGAGGCCGCGGTGATGATCAGCAATCTGAGCAAATCGGAGAGCCGCGCCGTGAGCGGCACGCCGGGAATCAGCGAAATTCCCGGCTTGAACGATCTGACCGGCAAGGACACCGATAAAAACTATGCAACGCTCTTGATTGTCATGACGCCCCATGTGGTCCGTGGCACACAAGCCACCGGCCACTCGCCGATGATGAGAATTGACCGGGGACAAACGGGTGGAAAATGACGTCGAGAGCGCCTAGACATGATGCAGCAAGTTAGCCCCGCTGCGCGGGGTTAGCGAGTTAGCGGAGCTAGCCTGTTAGCGTCGATCCGCGGACGCAGCTTTCGGCACGACCAAAGTCGTGGCCTTTCAAAGCCTTGACTTGTTCAGATGCTGCCTGAATCCCAAAACGCGAAAAGGGCAGACAGGTTGAAAAAATCTGTCTGCCCTTGCTTGATGCCTGTTCGCCGTAATTCGTGCGATTCGCAGACTTGCTGATTTTGGCCGACTTACTCAGTCACGCCATCCAGCTTGGCCTGGTACAGGATGATCTGCTTGATGACATCGTAGGGAATGTTTGCGGGGAACTGGCGACCATTGACCACCAGCGTGGGAGTCTGATTGATATTCAGGTCCTGCGCCAGCTTGACGGAAGCCTTCACGGCGGCAATGGTAGCGGGAGTCGCTGCACAGGCGGCGATCTTGGCCGGATCAAGGCCAGCCTTGGTCACGGCGCTATTCAGTGTCAGTGTGGCGCCATCGGCGGTCACCAATCCATCCTGGCCATCAAAGACGGCCGCAGAAAAGGTGAAGAACGCATTGCTGCCGCCCTGCTTATTCACACAGATGCCGAAGGCAGCCGCGCGCTCAGCCTGAGGATGGATGCTCGTCAGCGGAAAGAGCTGAAAGACGATGCGGGCCTTGGGGAAATCCACCGCCAGCTTATCAAAGTTGGCCTGCGCATCCTTGCAATGAGGGCACTGGAAGTCGGCAAACTCGACAATTTCCAGATCTTTCAACGCCGAGCCGCGATAGGGGCCATCGGCGCGCTTCTGAGCCTCGGCGCGCGCGTCCGCATAGGGTTTCTCGCCGAAGGGAAGAATGTCATCACCAGCAAAGACGTGCTTTCCGTCGGGAAGAGAGAAAAACTGCGCCACCATAGGCTTCTGCTTGCCGCTCTTGTCGCCGACCAGGACCACGATCTTGCTGATGCCTTCCACGGGCGTCTTCAGAATGGCCTGAACCTGCCAGATGCGGTTCTCATCGTATCCCCAACTGGCATGAAGAAAGGCATCGATGGTCCCCTTTGTGGGCGTGGAGGCGGTGAAGTTCGCTGGATCCGGCTTGGGAAAGACGGGCGCCGCGACAGGCGCCGGAGCGGATACGGAGGGCTCTTGCGCGGGCGCTGCCGGAACATCCTGCTGGGCGGCGGCCTGGAAGACCGGGAGGGACAAAGCGGCCAGCGCAAAGGCGCTGGCAAAACGAACGGACAGACGTGTCAAGCTGTTTCTCCTTAAACTGCGGGAAGACTCCCGCCTCTTAGCTTATACCTGAACTTTGACGGCAATGGGAAACCTGCGGCCCATGCCAAACGACTTGGAGGTCACCTTCAGGACCGGCGCGGCCTGCTGGCGTTTGTACTCGCTGCGCTCGACCAACCGCACCACATGCTGAACGAGCTCCAGAGGAAATCCGTGCGCCTGGGCAATATGCTCTGGAGTCTCATAACGCTCGACATAGGCTTCGAGAATTGGATCCAAGATCTCGTAGGGAGGCAGCGAGTCCGTGTCTTTCTGATCCGGGCGCAATTCGGCCGAAGGCGGTTTTTCCAGAATTGCACGGGGAATCACCTCGCCGTTCCGATTGAGCCAGCGGCAGACGGCATAGACGCGCGTCTTCACCAGATCGCCGATCACCGCCAGGGCACCGACCATGTCGCCGTAGAGCGTGCAATAGCCCATGGCCATCTCGGACTTGTTGCCGGTGGTAAGCACCAGCGCGGAGAACTTATTGGAGAGAGCCATCAGCAGGCTGCCGCGAATCCGGGACTGAATATTCTCCTCGGTGGTGTCAGGCTTGGTTCCGGCGAATTGCGGCGCCAGAGTCCGGGTGAACTCCTCAAAAAGGCCGCTGATGCCAATGACTTCAAAACGAATGCCAAGGTTGGCCGCCAGCAGGCGGCTGTCGTCGATGGAGCCCGCCGAGGAGTAGGGGCTGGGCATGCCGATGGCAAGTACGTTTTCCGCGCCCAGGGCATCGGTGGCGATGGCCGCCACCAGCGCGGAGTCGATGCCGCCGCTGAGGCCCACCAATACTCTCTTGAAGCCACACTTGCGCACATAATCGCGCGTGCCGAGGACCAGAGCGCGGTAAGCAGCCTCGGTGTCATCGTCCTGCGGCGCGGGCACTGCCGGCGCATCAAAAGGATCGACCAGCACCAGATCCTCTTGAAAGGAGGCAGCCTGAGCTATCAGCTCTCCGCTTGCATTGAGGGCCAACGAGGAACCATCGAAGATCAGGCTATCGTTGCCGCCTACCTGGTTCGATATGAGCACAGGCACGCCGTCGCGACGGGCCATGGCAGCCAGCATTTCGCGGCGAATCGCGCGTTTCCCGTGCCAGAAAGGCGATGAAGAAAGGTTGATATGCACCCCAGGTTTCTGGCGCATCAACTCTTCGACAGGATCAATAGCGTACCGGCGGCGAGGCCAGAAATCCTTGTCATTCCATGCATCCTCGCAAATGGTGATCGCCAATCGAACGCCATCCAGCTCTACCACCCGCTGGGGCTGCGACGAGGCAAAGTAGCGCTGCTCGTCGAAGACATCGTAGAAGGGTAGAAGGCGCTTGTGCTGCTCCAGCAGCAAACGGCCTCCATCCAGCAGAACCGCGGCATTGACGGCAGGCTTGCCACTCTCGCCCCCGGCCGGCAGAGCCACGCCCGCCAGCACGGCTGTGGACAGGTCGCGGGTCGCCGCGGCCAGTTCATCGACGGCCGTGCGGCAGCGGGCCAGGAAGCTCGGCTTTTCAAGAAAGTCGGCGGGAGGATAGCCGCAAATAGCCAGCTCGGAAAACACGGTTAGACGCGCGCCCTCGGCGGCAGCGCGGCGGCTGGTGGCGACAATCTTCTCAAGATTTCCGGTGAAATCCCCGACAGTTGGATTGATCTGAGCCAGTGCAATCTTCACACTTCCAGTTTAATCCCCAGGAAGAAATCCGCGGGACCGCTATGTTCCTGTACCGGCAAAAACCACGCCGATGGTACGTACAATGATTTGGAAATCCAGCCAGATGCTCCAGTTTTCGATGTACGTCATATCCAGCGAAATATAGCTATCGAACGAGGGATCCTGACGGGCCTGCACCTGCCACAGACCGGTGATGCCCGGAGTCACGTCAAGCCGGCGCAGATAGCTCAGTTTGTACTCGCGCACCTCGCTGCCGATGGGCGGACGCGGGCCCACCACACTCATGTCGCCGCGCAGCACATTGAAGAACTGAGGAAGCTCGTCCAGCGAATACTTGCGCAACCAGCGGCCCAGCCTGGTGATGCGGGGATCGTCGGTGATCTTGAACAGCACGCCATCGCGCTCGTTCCTGTCGATCAGCTTGGCGCGCTGTTTTTCCGCGTCAGAGACCATGGTCCGGAACTTGATGCAGCGGAAGACGCGGCCCTTCTTGCCGATACGGGTTGAATGATAGAAGACCGGTCCGGGGGAATCCAGCTTGATGGCGATGGCGGCAACCAGCAGAAACGGCGAAGAAACGATCAGCGCCAGAATCGAGAAGACGATATCCAATGCGCGCTTGAGCAGTAGCCTTACCTCAGGAACTTGACCGCAATGCAGCGGAATCGTTGGAAAATGGCCGATGTATTCGATGGAGCTGTTCCAGGTCAGGCCATCGTATATGTCGGGGACAAGACGCAAATCCACGCCATGGGCGCGAGCCTGCGCGAGGATCTCCTGGACGACGCTGCGTTCGCACGGCGCAGTGAAGAATATCTCATCCACAAATCGTTTGCGGGCCTGCTGAAAGAGCGTATCGAGAGTGCCGACCACGTCGCCCGAGGCTGCGGCAGGTGTGGGACCGCAGCCGGGAAATTCAATGAAGCCCTTGAATGTGTATCCCAAATGCGGAATGCTCTCCATGTGATCGCGCAGGGCGTGTGCCTCCAGCCCGGTACCCACAATGAGCACATTGCGCGTACCCCGCCCGCGCTCGAAGTTGCGGTAGAGCAGGAGGCGATAGATCAGGCGGCGCAGGCTGAGGGCAACAGTGACCAGCCCAATCATCACCAGGACAATGGCGCGGGAAACGTCTTCGGCATGCACCAGGTAAAGCGCGCCAGTCAGCAGCAGGCCGGATGTGAGGCAAGCCTGCAGGCTGTAGCCCTGCTCCTGGAGGATGCTCTTAATCCGCGTAGGCGAATACAGATTCAATCGCCGGCTGGTAATGATCAACGCAACCGTAAATCCGCACAAGAAAGCCAGCATGATCCCCAAGGAGCGACCATGGATCAGTGTGCCATGCCATAGCTCTCTTGCGGCCACCAATGGACCCTGATTCACCTTATAAAGGATGGCAATCGCCGCGGATGCGACAACCGCAAGAGCATCCATAAACATCCAGAATTTGGCCTTGCCCCGCGAACCGCGCACAGCATCTGCGGACGATCGTCCCGCCCATTCCTGCGAATTCGAGGAAGGCTCGGAGGTGGATATTCTTTGCCAAAAATCCGATGTTGCCATACGTGTTTCGCAAACCTCGAAAATCTACCTGCAAAACAGCAGGTATCAACTTCACGCGGAAACGCAACGCAAGAGCAAGAAAAACAATATCCAGCAGAAATTCAGAGCAATTTCGCTTTAGCGTTTTATCAAGGAGCACATCAGAAGGCCGCACACACAATCGCTCGGGATTTCCCCTGCCATGCATAACTGCCATTCCGAATGACACTGCTCTGATATTGATCCGCAGTCTTGATCTGTCGGCGCAAAGCAATCTGACACAGACAGACCTCGCCTGTCTCTCCCATCTTCAAGACATGGAACTACGCCCATGGCCCGACATCATTTCTTTGGATATTGAATCTATAATTACCCGGATGGCCCTGAAAAGGCAAGAAGAATCGCTTGCCATGATGACTCAGGAGTCTATCGTGTTATCAGTTTTCCATTACGAATGAGCGGAGTTGCTATACCGAAGGTAGTATATAGGCATCCAAAGCAAGGAACTGCTGAATGTTAGGATCTGTAGACGCCAGAAAGTCCTTGAGCGGGCCGAAGAAGAGAGCCCGGCCCTGGTGGAGGAAGAGCACCAGATCGGCAAGCCGCTCGGCAAAGCGCATGTCATGCGTCACCACGATGCTGGTAAATCCGAGCTGACGCTTGAGCCTCTGGAGGAGGTCGCCGAGGTGGCGGTTGATGATGGGGTCGACCATGGTGGTGGGCTCGTCGTAGAGCACGACATCGGGCTGCGCGGCGAGGGCTCGGGCAATGGCCACGGCGCGCCGCCGTCCTGTGGAAAGGCTGGCCGGCAGGTCATCCACCACGTCCTCGGCGCCCACCAGTCTGATCAACTTGTCCACCAGCTCCTGCACCTCATCCTCGTCCAAGTCGCCGCGTTCGCGCAGCGGAAAAGCCACATTTTCACGCACGCTCAGGGAATCGAAGAGCGCGCCGTTCTGGAAGACCATGGTGACGCGCTTACGGATGGCCATCATGCCCTCTTCGTCCAGGCCGGTAATCTCCTGGCCTTCCACGCAAATGGAGCCTGAATCCGGCTTAAGGAAGCCCATCAACATGCGCAGGGCGACCGATTTGCCCACGCCACTGCGGCCCAGAATGCAGAGCGTCTGGCCGCGGTTGACGTAAAAGCTCAGATCCTCCAGAACGACACGGCCATCGAAGGAGATGCAGACGTGGTTGAAGGCAATGATCCGCTCCGGCGGCGAACCGGCTGCTTCGGCAGGCGTTTCCCGATCGCCGACGCCGGTTTGGGCCAGCATTTCGGAAAGCTCCGCATTGGAAGGCGCATCAGACATTTCTATAGGTTTAGATTACGCGATTCGAGCCGCAACGACGTTTTTCCTGCGCACATACCCTCGGGAAAAATTATCTGCAAGGTTTTGAAAATAAATATGGGGGGGGAGGGGGGGGCAAAGAACACTGAGCAATTGCCCCAGAATGCCCACTGCTTCCATTGTGCATCCGGGGAATGGAATTTTCTGCACGTAGGTACGGGAAGAAATTGTGATCCAAAACGGCGGATCAAGGTTCGTCGTGCCCCATGTCCGAAAATCTGGACATGGGGCACCCGGTCGTTTTGGATGGGCAGAGCTGGGCTCGTCAAACTGATCAAAATTTGGCGTAAAATGCGGTTTAGAGTGCCAAGGAGTTGCCATGACCGGGATACAGTATGTGACCAACCAGAAGGGCAAGAGGGTTGCAGTTCAACTCGACCTGCGCGTACACGCCAGCCTGTGGGAGGAGATTGAGGATGTTCTGGTCTCTGAGGCGCGGCGCGATGAGGAAAGCATTCCTCTGGAGCAGGTGGAAGCAAAACTCGCCCGGAGAGGCAAGATAAGTGCCTGAATACCGGGTTGCGCTGAAATCCAGCGCGGAGAAGGAATTCTTCCGGCTACCCGGAGCTGTGTCTGATCGCATCTTCCCAAAAATCAAGGCGCTGGGCACAGACCCCAGGCCCAACGGCTGCAAAAAACTCATCGGCGGAAGGAACCTGTGGCGCATTCGCGTCGGCGACTACCGCGTGATCTACGCCATTGATGATGAAAGCAGGACAGTAGAAGTAACGCGCATCGCCCACCGGCGCGAGGTTTACCAGGGTTGACAGCAGGTACCCCAGATTCTCTCTTGCAAAGCAAGGATATTCGTCGGAACTTGCTTTGCAAGAGAGAATCTGGGATTCCAGTTCTACTTTCCCGCTTCTTCCAGGAAACGCACCAGCGATTCGATGCCTAGCTTGAAGTTCTTCAGGCAGAACTTCTCGTTGGGGGCATGAATGTTGTCGTCGGGCAGGCCAAAGCCCATCATCACGCTGGGCGCACCCAAATGGCGCTCGAAATCGCCGACGATCGGCACGGAACCGCCGCTACGAATGAAGACCGTATCCTTGCCCCATACCTCATGCAAGGCGCGGGTGGCCGCCTGAACATAGGGATTGTCGACACGGATCAGGCTGGCGTCGCCGGTACTCAAGAGGCGCACCTGAACCGTCACGCCCGCAGGCACAATCTTCTCCACGTAGCTTTTGAACTGCTCATAAGTCTTGACCGCGCTCATGCCCGGGACCAAACGCATGGAAACCTTGGCCTGCGCCTTGGCGGGAATCACGGTTTTCGCGCCCGCCGCCGTGAAACCGCCCGGCATTCCGTGTACCTCCAGCGTGGGACGGGCCCAAGTGCGCTCCATTACGCTGTAGCCAGGCTCGCCGACCAGCGTGGGTGAGCCGATCTCGGTCTTGCGATAGTGCTCCTCGTCGAAAGGCAAGCTCTTCCAAGCCTTTAACTCCTCCGGGCTGGGAGGGATGATGTCGTCGTAAATGCCGGGGATGAGGATATGGCCGTTCTTGTCTTTGAGGCCCGTCAGAATCTCCGCCAGGGCCATGAAGGGATTGGGAGCAGCGCCGCCGTAGGAGCCTGAATGCAGGTCGGTCATGGCGCCGTGGACCTCGACCTCGGTGTAGATCATGCCGCGCAGGCCAACGCAGAGGGTCGGCAAACCGGGCGCAAACATCTCGGTATCGGAAATGAGGGCAAAATCCGCTTTCAATTCGGGCGGTTTGGAAGCGACAAATTTTTCAATTCCCTCTCCGCCGACCTCCTCATCGCCTTCAAGGATGACGCGCACGTTCAAGGGCAGTTTGCCGTTGGCGGCCATCAGCGACTCCAGAGCCTTGACCTGCAACCAGACCTGCCCCTTGTCATCGGCGGTGCCGCGACCATAAAGATTGCCATCGCGCTCGGTGGGCTCGAAGGGCGGCGTGATCCACTCGTCCAGCGGATCGGTCGGCTGCACATCGTAGTGGCCGTAACAAAGGACGGTCGGCTTACCAGCCGCGTGCAGCCAGTCGGCATAAACCAGCGGGTGGCTGTCGGTTTCTATCAGCCGTGCGTGCTCCATGCCGATGCGCGTGAATTCCGCGGCCAGCGTCTCGGCGGTGCGGCGGCAATCGGCCTTGTTTTCAGGCAGCGTGGAAACCGAAGGGATGCGCAGCAAGTCCTTCAGTTCACTCAAAAAACGGGGATAATTCTGGCGTGCGTATTCAACTGCGGGCGATGACATAGAAAGGCTCCCTCTCAAAGAACTTGACAGTGAAAAGTATAGTCTCGGAGACGTTCATGACAGCGCTCTCGGCGCACGAGGACAACGGCGCCCGACTGCGGGGTTGGCCTTTACCGACCAGACGCCGAAGCCGCCGCACTGTACTCTTAATAGAGATGCCTCCTATTCTCAATGCGCAATCCCTGACCAAGCAGTTCGGCGCTACACCGCTGTTTCACGATATTTCTTTCACTGTCGAGGACGGCGACCGGATCGGCCTGATCGGCCCCAACGGCGCGGGCAAGTCCACGCTGCTGGCCATTCTGGCTGGCCAACTCGAACCGGACACGGGCGAAGTAGCGGTGCGCAAACGGGCCCGCGCCGCCTATGTGCCGCAGAACTCGATCTTTGCGCCCGGCCTCAGCGTCCGCAAGGTGCTGGAGCAGGCGCTGGCCGCGACACATGTCAGCGAGGACGAGCGCGAAGGCCGGTTACGCGAACTCTCTGGCCGCGCCGGTTTTACCGACCTCGACGCCGAGGCGGCCACACTCTCCGGCGGCTGGCGCAAACGGCTGGCCATCACCGAAGCCCTGCTGGGTGAGCCGGAAGTGTTGCTGCTGGACGAGCCCACCAACCATATGGATCTGGAGGGCATCGAGTGGCTGGAGGAGTTGCTGACCTCGTCGCCGTTCGCCGCCGTCACCATCAGCCACGACCGCTATTTTCTCGAAGACACTTCCAGCGAAGTCATCGAGCTGAATCGCATCTATGCCGACGGCTTGCTGCGCGTCAAAGGCAACTTCAGCCACTTTCTCGAAGAGCGGGAGCTTCATCTGGAAACGCAAAGCCGTCAGCAAGAGAGCCTGCGCAACAGCGTGAAGACCGAGATCGAATGGCTACACCGAGGCGCAAAGGCTCGCACCGGCAAATCGAAGGCGCGCATCAGTAGCGCCATCGCAATGATTGGCCAACTGGCGGCGATGGATACGCGCACAGCAGTCAGTTCGGCGGGAATTGACTTTGAGGCCAGCCATCGCCAGACCAAGCGGCTGGTTGAGTTCAAGAGCGTCGCCTGCGAGGTTCCGGGCAACGACTTGAGCGTTGAGCCAGGAGCAAAGGAAGAGAAACCACGGCGCTTGTTCACCGGGCTCAACTTCATTCTGACCGCGGGCATGAAAGTGGGGCTGGTCGGTCCGAACGGCAGCGGCAAAACAACGCTGCTGCGCCTGCTGCGAGGCGAGATCGAGCCCGCCAAGGGGACAATCCACCGGGCCACAGCGCTGCGCCTGGTCTACTTCAGCCAGATGCGAGAGCTGGACGAGAGCCTCACGCTGCGCCGTGCGCTGGCTCCGGAGGGCGACTCGGTCGTCCACCAGGGACGGGTCGTGCATGTGGCCAGTTGGGCCTCGCGCTTCCTGTTTACCAGCGAGCAACTGAATCAGCCGGTCCGCAACCTGAGCGGCGGCGAGCGGGCGCGGGTGCTGATCGCCAAGCTGATGCTGGAGCCGGCCGACGTGCTACTGCTGGATGAGCCAACGAACGATCTGGACATTCCGACGCTGGAAATCCTGGAAGAAAACCTGCTCGACTTTCCCGGAGCGCTGGTGCTGGTGACGCACGACCGCTATTTGCTGAACCGGGTTTCCTCCATTGTTCTGGGACTCGACGGCAACGGCCACATCGGGCGATTTGCCGATTATGGGCAGTGGGAAGACTGGATGAAAGAACAGGAAAGGGCGGCTCAGGCCAAGCCGGAGCCAAAGGCTGGTTCCGCCAACTCCGCTAACACCGCTAAGAAGAAGCTCTCTTATCTGGAGGCACGGGAGTTTGCGGCCATTGAAAAGCACGTCGAGAAGTCCGATGCGCGGCTGGCCAAGGCCCGCGCCAGCATTGAGGACCCAAAGATAGCCACCGACGCCGACGCATTGCAGAAAGCGCTCAAGGAACTGGACGCGGCGCAACACGAAAGCGACACGCTCTACGCCCGCTGGGCCGAGCTGACGGAGAAGGCGGGATAGAGCAAAACTTTTCTGAACGGCTTACGGTCGTGGATCAGATTCCGGGTTACAGCCTTCCGACCGAAACTCGGGAAGAATGACAACCGGCATCTCGCTGAGCGCAATGGGCTGTTGGCGGTAGGTGGACCTTAGTTGGAACAGCCAATTACGAGCATAACGATTGTCTTTCAAGACTAGCAGTCTCGCAAATCGGCGACGAGTCTAGGTTCGTCGAGGGCCTGACGCGCTACCGCTTTTACCGCCGATTTCAGGAGTTTCAGTGCCTGATCAGCGTCACGAAGAATCGCAAGCTCACCAGTGAAATCAGGAGTTGCTCCATGTGCCAAGCAGCTTCTATACGCGTACATCTTCGCCCACACAATATCGGGCTTAGCGCCCGCGAAAAAACTGTAATCAAGCGGTGTACTCCACCGGTGGTTGAGCAAGACCAGTTTCTTCTTTACTTGGCGAGTGATCGAGTCATAGGGATCATTTGGATTTGGACGATGCGTGAGCAGCGACTCCAAGATTCCGAAATACCCCAAGAATCGTGAATCGGAATAAGGAGACGATGGGAGCTGCTCCACATTTATTAGTTGGCCCGCTATCCGCCCCATCGGAAGTACTTCGGGATCGTGTTCTTCTAGTTGCCTAAAAAGCGATACCACCTGTTCTGCCATGTTGGACGAAAAATCCTGAAATTCTATTTGATTAGCTCTTGCCTTTTCGAAAGTCTGAAATAAGCTATTGGGGTTGTAAATCCACTCGTCATACTTCGTAGGGTGGATGGCCTTGTCCCGCAGAACTGTAAAGGCTACTCGGAACTCCATGTCCGCGAGGCAAAATGCGTTGTTGATCCGGAGCACCGAGTCCGGCGAGCCGCGAAAACCGATAACGAAATACCTCCATTCATTCTCGGGCAGAGGTATCATCATCCAATTGCGCCGAATCACGCTTTCAAATGGATCGGAATGACCACGAAGCATACCGCCATTCAAATGCAGAAGTAGTTCCTTAATTATCTGAATCTCTTCAACAGAGGCTCGCCTGAGTTCGTGTCCAGGAGCTAGAAGAAATTTATTGGCTCCTACAAGAGAAGAGACGTATACAACAAAGGCAAAATTATCAAACTGTTGATGGGCGGCAGAGTCGGTTTCCTGATCTTTTAGAACCGCCATTTCGGAAGTTAGAGCCTGTCGTTCAAGCATGGTTACGTCCTACGGGGTTCGATTTGCTGAAATTTGGGCCTGATCCATAGTCCAAACCAGACGCGGCTTATCTGAATCTCAGTCAAGCAGGTCCATATCTTTAAGGCCTCAGTTTAGCACCAACAATATGACCAAGATTTCAGGTTTTCAGTTAGCTTTACGCAAAATCGCCGAGTCACTCATCGAAGGCGGCAGCCATTGACGCCGGTTAAATCTTTCACTTCCCCTACTGCGCCTGGAAGACGGACAAACCGGAGACTGTCTCGTCGGCTATCTGCTCACAGTTTTTCGCGAATGATACCGCTATCAGCTATAATTTTTTCCGCGAAAGGTTGGGGCTGGCGCTATGCTGAAAAACATGATGCGGACGGTCAGGTTTATGACAATCGCTCTGGCTGGATTTCTGGGATGCGCTGGGCTGAATGCCGCTCCGGAACCGGTGAACCCTCATGCAACGCCGGAGGCGCGGGCGCTGCTCGCCTATCTGGACTCCATCTCCGGCAAGCAGACGATTGCCGGGCAGCACAACTATCCCAACGTGGGCGCGCTCTGGACCGACAGGGCCTTCGACCTGACGGGCAAGTATCCGGGCCTGTTCGGAGGCGACTTTGGCTTTTCCGCAGGCGAGGATAAGGACTCCGTGCTATCGCGGCCGGCGATGATCGAAGAGGTCAAGCGGCAGTACCAGAACGGCGCGGTCATCGCGCTGACCTGGCATGAGGTGCGGCCCACGGACGACGAGCCGGTCACCTTCAAAGGCAGCGTGCAGAATCACTTGACCGATGCCGAATGGCAGCAACTGCTGACCCCCGGCTCGCCGCTCAACCTGCGCTGGCAACGGCAGGTGGACGTGGTCGCCAGCTACCTGCAACAACTGCGCGACGCCCATGTGCCGGTGCTCTTCCGGCCCTATCACGAGATGAACGGCAACTGGTTCTGGTGGGGAGGCCGTCCGGGCTGGAACGGCACAGCCGCGCTCTACCGCCAGATCTACGACCGCTTCGTGAACGTTCATCACCTGGACAACCTGCTGTGGGTGTGGAATGCGAACGCGCCCGGCGGCAACGCGGGAGCCATTGAAAGCTACTATCCCGGCGCACAGTTCGCCGATGTGGTCACCATGGACATCTACGGAGATTTCAAGCAGGAATACTACACCAGGATGGTCAAGCTGGCCGGCGACAAGCCCATCGCGCTAGCCGAGGTGGGCAAACTGCCCCGCCCCGAGGTGCTTGACCAGCAGCCGCGCTGGACCTACTTCATGGACTGGAGCGAGTTTATCCAGAATGCCAACACCGAGGAGAAGGCCAAGGCTCTCTATAACGCCCCGCGCGTGCTGACCCGCGACGATCCGCGACTGGCCGCGCCAATGGCGGCGATCCGCAAGGCTACGGCCGAACGTAACGGCGGCGCAATGAACGCTGGAATCAAGACAGTGCGATGATCAGGGCATGCATGGGAGTCTCCGCGTGGTAGAAAGGTAAGTTAAGGAACAAGCGGAGATGTCCATGCAAAGTCCAATGAAGGTTCTGATTGTCGAAGACGAGCCCAACGCGCTGATGGGGCTCGCGGAGCTGGTCTCCGGGTGGGGATACCAGACCGAGACCGCGCGCGACGGCGTCGAAGCTCTGGAAAAAACGCTGGCTTGGGAGCCGGCCATCGTGGTCACAGACCTGAAGATGCCGCGGCTGGACGGCATCGGCTTGCTGACCAAGCTGGCCGAAGAAGGCGCGGGGCTGGGCACGAACCTGGCCGTGGTGGTGCTCACCGCCATGGGCTCCATTCAACTGGCAGTCGAAGCCATGAAGCTGGGCGCCTACGACTTCCTGCAGAAGCCGGTGGACGCGACCCGTTTGAAGACCATTCTGGCCAACGCGACGCGGCAGCGCGAAACCACAATCGAACTGGAGGTCGCTCGGCGACGGCTGCGCGAGACCGGCGTGCTGGGCAGGCTGGTGGGCAACTCGAAGCCGATGCGCGAGATCTTCGGCCTGATCGAGCAGATTGCGCCTTCCAACGTTTCGGTGCTGATTACCGGCGAAAGCGGCACGGGCAAGGAGATGGTGGCGCGCACGCTGCACGAGCTGAGCCCACGCAAATCGCATCCCTTTGTCGCGGTCAACTGCGCGGCCATTCCCGAAACGCTGATCGAAAGCGAAATCTTCGGCCACGAAAAGGGCGCTTTCACGGGCGCTGTGGAGCGGCGGGCGGGCTGCTTTGAGCTAGCCGACGGCGGCACGCTGCTGCTGGACGAGATTGGCGAAATGCCAGCGGCCACGCAGACCACGCTGCTGCGAGTACTGGAAGAGCGCAAGTTGCGCCGGCTGGGCGCGCGCACGGAGCAGGAAGTGGACGTACGGGTGCTGGCCGCGACCAACCGCGACCCCGCCGCGGCTGTCGCAGAGGGCGGCTTGCGGACGGATCTCTTCTATCGGCTGAATGTCTTCAATATTCATATGCCACCCTTGCGCGAACATCTTGAGGATGTTCCGGCGATGGCCGAGGCGATGCTGAACGATATGAACCAGAAGCATGAGCGGCATGTTTCCGGCGTGGCGCCGTCGATGATGGATCGGCTAATGGCCTACGACTGGCCGGGAAATGGCCGCGAGCTGCGGAATACGATTGAGCGGGCAGTGATTCTCTGCGCTGACGGAGCACCGCTCGATGTGGGGCACTTGCCCGCGGGCTTTGGCAAGGCGCAGAGCCAGGCCGCGCAGGCGCTCGACACCAGCATGGTGCCGGTGCATGTGGGCTCGACCGTGAACGACGCCGAGCGGCTGCTGGTTCTGCGCACGCTGGAAGCCACCGGGCAGAACAAGACCCGCGCGGCGGAGATCCTGGACGTGAGCCTGAAAACTCTGCACAACAAGCTGAAAGAGTACAACCGGGAGCAGTAATAGACGTAGTTGGAGGATCGCAGATAGATGGGAAATTCAGCTATGGTGGCCCGGGTCTACAGACTGAGCTGGCGGGGATGGATCTTTCCTCTCATCGTTCTCGCCGCAGGCATAGACGGCACGGTTGGACACCTGACCGGAAGTTCTAAGCCGTACAGTCGCGACAATGGGATGTTTGGATCTGTCAGCCTGATGGTCGGCGGAGTTCTTCTTGCAATATCGGCATTTAGCAGCAAGGTGATTCTCTCGGATGACGCCATAGAAATGCGTACCATTTTCTCAAAGAATCGTCTGCTCTTCAGCGAGATTCGCGGACGACGCGAGAGCGCTGATATAGGGCTGACAGGTAGCGAGACCGTTGACAGAATTATGAGAAACATCGCCAGTAGTTGGAAGCTGGAACCGACAGACAATAAACTAAATTCGATCAACATCAATAATTCCTTTGCCCTGGACGATGCTTTCTACGAGTGGTTCAATCAGATTCCCGATCTCGACGATGAAGACGTGACTAACTCATGAGCCTGAAGACCAAACTCGTGCTGGCCATTACGCTGCTGGTGTTTTTCATTGCCGGGCTGCTTTCTATGGTCTATGTGAGCCAGTTGCTTCATGCGGCCGTGCAGCAGTCTTACGAGACCAATAAGATGGTGGCCGACCAGGTGCAGTTTGCCCTGCGCAATGCCCTGGAAACCGGGCTGAAAGGCCAGAAGGTCGATCCCGACAATCCGGCCCAGTTGCGCAACCTGGAAGCCGAGGCCGTGCGCGACAACGCGGGCCTGCAGGAAGTGGTCGAGTCGGTCAATCTCTACTCGCTGACCGTGTACGACATCAACATCGGCGACAGGCAGTCCAACACGCTGCTGAGCACCAATCCCGATAACGAAGACAAGCCGCTGCCGGCGCGCCCCAGCTACAAAGAGCTGCTCGACGCCAATCCGATCCAGTTCATGAAAGAAGTTTTCGGCCCGCCGAAGGTCTTTGACGTGGTGGCGCCACTGAAACGAAACGGCGAGCCCTTTGCCTCGGTGCACGTGGGCGTGCGCACCACCTTCTTGCGCGCCGTCTACGCGCCGTGGCTGTCGGCGACGATTACACTGATGGAGTTTGTGCTGGGCACGGCGCTGATTGCAGCATTTCTACTCAGCAATCTGGCCTTGCGGCCACTGGAAGAGATCAGCCATCAGCTCGACTACTGGACCGCGGCCAGCGAGGCGGCCGACGAAGAAGAAGAGGCGCCGAAGCAGGATACGCCGGCCCGCGTTTCCAACAAGATCGAGATCATCGGCCAGCGCATGCGCAACGTGGAAGAGGTTTTTTCCGCGTTGAAGGAGAACCTGGACCAGATTCTTGGCAACTTGCAAGACGGGATTCTGCTTTTCACCGCGGACAAGCGAGCGGTGCTGGTCAGCGAGGCGGCGCGACGGTTTCTGAATGTGGAAAGAGGCAACCTGCTCGGACTGTCCGCGCAAGACATCTTCGACGACTCGACGGTGCTGGGGACGACTTTGCTCAAGGCCTTCGAAGCTGGCAGTCCTTTGGTGAAGGAAGAGGTTCTTACCGAGACCTGGCGCCGCATTGAAGCCTCCGTGGACTTTATCCACGACGATCGCACAGGCCAGGGATTGGGAGCACTGGTCACGCTGCACGATCAGGAGTCGGTCGAGGAGATCGAGTCGGAGTTGGAACTGTCGCGGCGCATGGCGTCGATCGGCCGACTGACCTCCGGCGTCGGCCACGAGGTCAAGAATCCCATCAACGCCATCGTGGTGCATCTGGAGTTGCTGCGAAACAAGCTGGGCGACACTGGCGCTCCGGCGCTTCGTCACCTGGATGTGATCGATTCGGAGATTCATCGTCTGGATCGAGTGGTGCAGACCTTGGTGGACTTTTCGCGGCCGGTGGAGTTGCAACTGCGCGAACAGGATCTGCGCCCGGTCATCAACGACGTGCTATTGCTGGCCACCGAGGAGCTTTCGACGCACAAAGTGAGGCTGGTCAGCCGCTTGACCTCCAACCCGCTGATGGCCAACATTGATGCGGACCTGCTGAAACAGGCCGTGCTGAACGTGGTTCAGAACGGCGCGCAGGCCATGGAGCAAGGCGGCAAGCTGGAGGTGACACTCGAAGAGGACCGGAAGACGGCCATTCTGCGCATTGCCGATGAGGGACCGGGCATCCCGGAAGAGCTTCGGGAAAAGATCTTTGACCTCTATTTCACGACCAAGAGCGGAGGCAGCGGAATCGGTCTGGCAATGACCTACCGGATTCTTCAGTTCCACCACGGGAGCATCGAAGTAAAATCGAATCAGGGCCGGGGCACGGAGTTCCTGCTGCGCATTCCGTTGGCCGCCGCGGAATGGAGCCGCAAGCATCTTCCGCCGGCAGACGGTACAAGCGAGAAAGGAACTGCGGGATGAAGTTGCCTGCCAAGAGTGTCGCGTGGTTGCTGCCGTTGCTGCTGACGGGCTGCTTTCACAAGACCAATCACCCCACGGTTCAACCTGTTGCGCCTTCCATTGAGAACGTGCCGCAGCCAGCACCAGCGCCCACGGAACCACCCGCGCCGGTGGCGACAGAGCCCACGCCAGCCCCGGCGACCGAGACAAACACACAGCCGAAGGTGGCTCCCAAGCGACCGGTTCGGCACAAGAAGTCTGCGCCTCCGGCCAATACAACGCAGCAGGCCTCCAATGGAAGCGCCAGCGTGAGCGCCATCGGCCAGCTTTCCTCCGGCGACGCCTCCGACCTGCGGCAACAGACAATCAACTCCATCACGGCAACAGAGCGAGGATTGATCGGCATCAACCGCAACCTCGACAATCAGGAGCAAAAGACGGCTGCGCAAATCAGGGAGTTTCTGAAGCAGGCCCGCTCGGCGCTCAACTCCGGCGACGTGGACGGAGCGCACACGCTGGCAGTCAAAGCAAAAGTGCTGCTGGGCGAACTGAGCCGGTGAAAATAGGGGTTAAGGATTAGGGATTAGGGCGCAAGCATACAGCTTGACCAGAAACCTCGTACACAGCCTTATGCGAATGCAAACTTTGTAATCGGCGACACATTTCAAACGCAAACGAAATCCCTAATCCCTAACCCCTAACCCCTCTATTGCTCGCCCCAACTGAGCTTGCTGCGCAGCGCCTCAAAAAATCCGCTCGCGCTGATCCTGACCAGATTGACGGTGTGTAAGGATTTGCGGCAGCGGACCTCGTCGCCCAGAAACAGCTCAACGGCTTTCTGGCCATCCACAGTCAGCGCCGCCGATTTGGCGACCCCCTCGACCCGCACAGTGAGCAAGGCATCACCGCGGACAACGATGGGCCGAAGCGTGAGCAGATGCGGACAGATGGGCGTGACCACCATCGCGTCCACGTCCGGCGTCAGGATGGGTCCGTTGGCGGCCAGCGTGTAGGCCGTGGAGCCGGTGGGGGTGGAAACGATGACGCCGTCGGCGCGGAAGCGGGCCACGTTCTTGCCCTCCAGCTCGATGGCGAAGTCGCTCATGCGCGCAATATCACCCTTGGAAACGACTACCTCGTTCAGCGCTTCATAACTGGAGCAGAGCTCGCCCGCGCGCCACAGTTCCGCGTGCAGCATGGCGCGGACGTCCTTGTCATAGCAACTGGCGCACCAGCCCTCCAGCGTCGAATAAAGGTCGGCGAGGCGAACTTCGGTCAGGAAGCCAAGATAGCCCAGGTTCACGCTGAGGATGGGGATGCCGGTCGCGGCAAAGATGCGCGCCACGGAAAGCAGGGTTCCGTCGCCACCCAGAACGATGACCAGCTCTGGCTCTTTTTCCGGCATGGCCGTGCGGTCAATGGCCGGCGCAGCGGCCGTGTACTGCCCGCCCTCCTGGTCTAGAAACGGTTCATAGCCGTGCTGACGCAGCCATGCAATCAGCTCCGGCAACAGCCGGGACAGCTCTTCCTTCTGCGATTTGCAGACAATCGCTACGCGCGCCATGTGTCTCAGTGTAACGGACCGCGTGCGGCGAGGCCAACTTAGCGAACGCTTGCCCGGCGCGCATAGAGCAGAAACTCATGGTTGCCTTCCATGCCGGTGATGGGCGATGGAATGACCTCAACCACCTCCCAGTGCAGTGAGCGGACGCAGTCGGCCACCCTGTCGATGGCCAGCTTGTGGGCCGCGGGGTCGCGAACAATGCCGCCCTTGCCCACGTTGTCGCGCCCGGCCTCAAACTGCGGCTTGACCAGGATGACGGCTTCCGTGAGGGCTGGCGCCGCATCAAAAACCGGCTCCAGCAGCAGCGTGGCGGAGATGAACGCAACGTCCATCACCATCAGCGTCAGTTCGGGAGTTTCCTGCTCCGCAGCCAGGGATCCCGGCTCCAGAAAGCGCGCATTGGTCCGCTCCAGCAGACTGACGCGCGGATCGTTGCGCAGCTTCATGGCAATCTGGCCAAAGCCGGTGTCGACGGCGGTAACGCGCGCCGCGCCATGCTGCAAAAGGCAATCCGTGAACCCCCCGGTCGAAGCGCCCACGTCCAGGCAGGCGCGGCCGTTTACGGTGATCGGCCAGCGCTCAAGCGCCGCGGCCAGCTTGAAGCCGCCACGGCTCACGTAGGGCTGCTCCTCGCCCAGCAAGCGAACGGGAGCCTCCGCGGGCACCAGCGCCCCAGCCTTGTCCACTTTTTGTTCGCTGACCAGAACACGGCCTTCCAGGATAAGAGCCTGTGCCCGCGTGCGACTGGGTACCAAGCCCCGCTCGACCAGCAGAAGGTCCACGCGCATTTTTTTACTGCCGGCCATCTCTATCCTCGATTCACTCGCCCGCCGAAACGGGCACGCCATTTCCAAACCGGGCGCAAAAACAGCCAAAGGCGCCTTTCCTCACGAAAGAAACCTTTGGCTGTCTTGATCCCCTCAAAAAGAAGGAGCCTACTTCACGGCTTGGCAAGAAGAAAGCGATGCCGTATAGGTTGTGCCCGGCAGATTGCAAGGCTGGCCGTAGCCGGGAGTCCGGCTCTCGTTGTTGGCGTTGCCACTGATGCCATTCTGCGCTTGCACGCGCACATCCACGATATTGCCCTGAACCGTTGGCGCCGCGCTTACGCTGTCCGGATTGGTGCCACCGGTGCTGATGATGGTGAGAACGTTGCTATCCGGCGAGGCCACGTAAACCTTGCCATACTCAGAGTTCTCCGTCGAGACCACGGTGCGCGGGTGGCCCGTGACAGACAGCGTCTTTTCCACTATGTGGCTGCTCAGGTTCACGATGGTCACGGTCTGATCGGCCTGATTGGCGACATAGGCGCGGTCTCCTTCGTAAAGAACGGTCACGCTGGCAGGATTCGTGCCCACCGGAATTGTGTAGGTCGTTCCGAAGGTTGCGCTGTCATTGCCCCACTCATCCAGGCTCACATCGATGACGCTGATGGTCCCGCCGTCATAGTTGGCCACCACCAGCAAGCTCTTGGCGGTGTTGTACTCGGCATAAACCGGGCCGGCCGTCGCCGTCATGCCCGCAATTCCGTTCACTGGGCCAGTGTAAGTGGAGTCGGCACTCTCCAGATCGCTGACCGCGGTGGTCGAAAGCGGCAGCGTGGGATGGCATGTCACCTGCCGTCCGGTCTCGGGATCGGTAAATGGAGTGCAGGAGTTCAGCTCGTCCTTCGGTATATTAATCACTGAGATGGTGTCGCTGCCCCGGTTGAGCACGAAGAGCCGCTGGGCATCGCTGCTCGCGACGGCGTAGACCGGGCATATGCCCAGAGGAATCTGACTCGAAATCGTGTAACTGGCAGTCAGGATGCCGTCCGCCTCGCCATTCACGGTGACCGTTGAGGGCGAATTGCAGGCCACAGCGCTGGAAATGTTGCTCCCGCCGTTCAGGCTGTTACCCTGACTGATGCTGAAAAAGCGGCTGGTGCTGGTGGCAAGACCGGCCACCAGCACCGGCGTGGGCGCAATCGGAATGGAACGCAGCCAGGTCTCCGGACTGCCGCTGAGCATATCGGCGCCGCTGTATGTCGAGACGTCGGCCCATGTGCACGGGGTGGCGGTGGTATTGGTGCCGCACAGATCGGCAGCCCACAATCCAGACGATGCAACAAACAAGTTGACCGGCTTCGCCGTACTGGGCAGCGTGGTGTAAGAAATCTGCTTCTGCTGCAGAGAACTGGTAGCAGGAAAGGTGGTCAGAGTGCCGTCGCTATTGAGGGTGTAACCGCTGGAGCCGCTTGCATCCAAGGCAAACGCAGTCGGACCGACACCGACGGAAGCCTGGGCCACCAACGAATCGCCGGAATAGTCGAAGATCGAGGCAATGCCGGGCTGGATAACGCCGGACACGGGCGAAGGAGCTGAAACCACCGCCACGAGCGACGTTGGCTGCGAGGCGGGCCCGCTGGGGTTGGTTGTCGTAACCGCCGGCCGGTAGTTGTTGCCGCAACCGGCAACCAGGGCGGCAGCCGCAAGGGCCACGCCCGTCTCTACCAACCGCAGACGCGTCTGGCCAAAATTCATGCGAAAAACCTCATTCAGATGTTTCCTGCTCACCCCGTGATTGTAAACCAGAGAACCATGGCCAGGTCTTTGACCCGGCCAATGAGCTTCTGCCGTAGATCATCCCCGCGCAGCCGGAGCACGCTGCCCGCACCCAGACGATACGATGAAATGGTGGCTCAAATGAAGATGTTTTGGCAATCGAAACTGGTGGTGCTGCTGGTGCTGCCTTTTGCGGCTGCAAATGTGGTGCTCCTGGGCCACTATTTTGCGGTAGAGCTGGCACAAGCCGCGATTTGGACGCTGGGGCTGAGCCTGCTGCTGGGGCTGGTGGTCCTGAAACTGCGCGCGGCCACTCCTGGCGGGGCTTTTACCGGGGCTGTAATCACCGCCAGCCTGATGTTTTCCACCGCTGTGTTTCCCTATCAGCCCTGGCGAACGGCTCTGATCCCCGTGATGGCGCTCTTTGTGCTCACCTGGATCGCCACGCGGCTGCGCCGCAAGCGAAAAGAACGGCTGGGAACGGCAGAAAAGCGGCAAGGGCGCACCGCCGCGCAAGTCGCAGCCAACCTGGGCCTCGCGGCGCTTGTCTCCAGCGATTTGGCGCAGTCGTGGATGGCCGGCTCCGGCTGGTTTTCACGCACGCCCATGCTTCTACTTGCCGTGGGACTGGCGGCGCTGGCCGAGGCAGCGGCGGATACGGTCTCCTCGGAAGTGGGCCAAGTCCTGGGCAGGCAGCCGCGGATGATTACCACCCTGCGCCCGGTCGAGCCGGGCACGGACGGAGCCATCAGCCTGGCGGGAACGCTGGCAGGCGTATTGGCTGCGGGGATTGTTTCCGGCGTGGGCATGCTGGCGCTGGGCGGCGGCGGCACAATGTTCTGGATCAGTTGCGCGGGCGGGGTTTTCGGGCTGTTCTTTGACAGCCTGCTGGGAGCGACTCTGGAACGGCGCGGCTGGCTGAACAACGACGCGGTGAACTTCTTGTCGACCGCCAGTGCGGCGGCCATCGCTCTGGGCGTGCTGGCGGTGCTTTCTCGCGCGGAAATGCGCTGAATGCCACGGCGCCGGCCAGAACACATGGGCACAGCCTTGTTCCCAATCTGGGAACAATTATAAAGATGACCAAAATAGAACAGACTCCATCTTACTCATTTGAAGATTATTTAGTGAGTGCACCCGCAAGAACGCTGTCGAAAGCATCCTCGCTTCCCGGATGACGCGGCGATAAATCCTTCCCCGGAGGTTCGAAAGAAAAGATGAAGGAGATCCCTGTCAAAACGGTTCTTCTGGCCGAAAACAACCAGGAAAAAGCAAGTTCGATCTGCAAAATATTCGACGAGCAGGGGTTATGTGCCATTGAGTTGGAGCAGGCGGCATCCATGGCGGATACCGAGAAACATCTTGCCCGGCGTTCGACTGACCTTGTCTTGCTTGGCCTTGGATTGCCCGATGCGCAAGGGCGAGAAGCCGTGCGGCGAATCCGCGCGATCGCGCCCCGCGTCTCGATTGTGCTGCTGTCCGGTCTGGACGACGAAGCAACCGCATTGCAGGCCATGGAAGAAGGCGCACAAGACTACATCATTGAGGGCCAGATCGGATCACGCGAACTAATGCGCACCTTGCACAGAGCCATGGGACGAAAGCTCATTGAAGACGCACTGTTCAAGGAAATCGAGCGCGCCCAGATCACGCTGGACAGCATCGGCGATGCCTTGATCTGCACCGACCTCGCGGGAAACGTCTCTTTTCTGAATCCCATCGCGGAAAGGATGACGGGCTGGTCGCTTCAAAGAGCGGCAGGCAGGCCTCTGGCTGAAGTCTTCAACATTATGGACGCCACCACGCGCATGCCGCTACCAAATCCTATATCCAAGCTGTCTGAGCAAAACGAAGGCATAAACCCGCCAAAGGACTGCATTCTTGTGCGGCCGGATGGCAATGGAATCTTCATCGAAGACTCCATTGCCCCGATTCGGAACCATGATGGGATGGCTGTCGGATCGGTTATGGTTTTTCACGACGTAACCGCGGCGCGCATAAAAACAGCGAAGATAACCCGAATGGCCGAGCACGATCCTCTTACCGGCGTGCCCAATCGATTGCTTCTGACAGACCGGATTGACCAGGCAATCGCTCGAGCACACCGCGATGCGAGACAAATCGCGGTACTCTTCATGGATTTGGATAATTTCAAACAAATAAACGATACCCTGGGACATCTGGCTGGCGACAAACTCCTGCAATCGGTCGCAAAACGACTGCTGGAGTGCGTCCGCACGCCGGACACGGTCAGCCGCCAGGGTGGCGATGAATTCGTCTTGCTGCTTCAAGATGTAAATCAGCCGGAAGATGCGGCTGTTACGGCAAGAAGAATCCTGAAGTCGATGGCGGACACGCATTTTATCGACGGCCATGAAATTCCCATAACCGCAAGCATCGGAGTGAGCATTTACCCCAGCGACGGGCAGGATGCGGAGACACTCATCAAGCACGCCGACAGAGCCATGTATGAGGCCAAGGCTGGCGGACACCACACCTTCAGGTTTTTCAGGCCGCAAATGAATGTCAGGGCTATGGGCCGGCAATCCATCGAGGAAGATCTGCGGCACGCCTGCGAGGGAAAAGAGCTTAGGCTGCACTACCAGCCACGGATCGATCTCAGAACGGGAGCCATTACCGGGGCGGAAGCCCTATTGCGCTGGACGCATTCCACGCGAGGACCGGTTTCTCCCGCACGGTTCATTTCCGTTGCAGAAGACTCCAGATTGATCTTGTCCATCGGCGCCTGGGTTCTGCGCGAAGCATGCACCCAGGCCCGTGCCTGGGCGGATGCGGGGCTGCGTAATGCAGCTATTTCCGTGAACATCTCGGCAATGCAGTTTCAGAACGCGAACTTTCTCAGGGACTTGTTTGCAATGATCGACGAAACCGGTGTGTATCCTCGAAATCTCGAACTGGAAGTAACCGAGAGCATTCTGATGAAACATGCCGAACTGATGGCGCCCATTCTCAAGGCCCTGGAGAAGAAAGGCGTCCGAGTGTCGGTTGACGACTTCGGCACGGGCTACTCCAGCCTCAGCTATCTTCAGAAGTTTCCACTCGATGCCCTCAAAATCGACCGGTCGTTCATTCACAGGATCACGACCAATCCAGCGAAGACGAGCATCGTGAACGCCATCATCGGCATGGCCCGCAACTTGAAACTGCGGGTTGTTGCCGAGGGCGTTGAAACGGCCGAGGAACTGGCATTTCTCATGGGCCGCGAATGCGACGAGGCGCAGGGGTATTATTTCAGCCGGCCAATGCCCGCCGCGAAGTTCTACCGACGGCGCGCAAAACTACGCACATTCATTGCGGAGTCAACTGTTTTCAATGCAGATGCAGACGCCAGGCCGTATAGCTCAGGATCTCATGAAGAATGCGCTCGAGCTGCCACGAGCCGCCCTCGACAGGGACACGCGGCCGGGGCGAGGTGAGCACGTCAAGCCCCTCGGCGGCGCAGATTTCATGAATGCGGAAAAGGTGGGTTCCGTCGCTGACAATGACCAGCCGCCGAAGCCCGTTGGCGCGGGCGATGACGGCAATGCGACGGGCTGAGTCCTCGGTATTGCGGCTCTCGGTTTCGGCAATGATGTCGCTCTCGGGAATGCCCATGCCCATCAGGTACTCGCGCCCCACGGTTCCTTCGTTGTACTGGTCGCCGCCGTTTCCTCCGAGCGTGATGATGAGTGGAGCAATGCCGCGATTGTAGAGCGAGCGGACGTGATCCAGGCGAGCGCGATAGACCGGAGAAGGACGACCATCGTACTCCGCCGCGCCGAAAACGCCGATGGCATCGGCCTGAGCAGCCTGATCGTGGCCCGCGTAATGCTCAATCTGCGCATAGACCCAGTAACACCAGCCCAGAGACCCCACGGCCAGCACGAGCAGGAGCACAAGCGCGGCGCGCAGAATCCAGTTGCGATTTTTGGGGCTGGAAGGACGTCTCATGCGGACCCCTCAGTGCAGAGAACAGGGACTAGGGACTAGAAAACAATAACCAAAGACCAGTTTATCCGCTATTCCCAAGCATGAGTGCCAGTGGATGAAAAGGACGATGGCCGTTCCCCTTTTTCTGGGTCTCTGACCGCATGAATTCGTTCCTTTGAGATCCTCGTTCCCATGTCTCAAAATCGAGACATGGGGCACCCAACGGTGGTAAGCCTTCAAACTGTCAAAGACTTATTCCCTAGTCCCTAAGTCCCTAGTTCCTGTTTTTTTCACCGATTCAAGACGGAGACGACTTCATGGGTGGGGATGGCGCCTTCGCGCAAAATCTCCCAGCGCCCATCTCCCAGGGTGAGATCGACAATGGTGGTGGGCTGCGTTCGGCCGGTGGGACCGCCATCAACAATCAGCGGAAGAAGGTCGCCGAGCTGGTCGCGGACACAGGCTGCATTGGTACACTCGGACGCTCCCTGCAGGTTGGCCGCGGTCGCCGTGATGGGCAGCCCGAAGCGCTCCACAACCGCGCGGGGAATGGCGGCGTCGGGCACACGCAGGGCAACGTGGCCGGTATTGGCCGTAGAACGCAGCGGCAAGCGAGTGCCAGCCTCCACAATGATGGTGAGCGGACCGGGCCAGAAACGCTCCGCCAGCTTGTCCAGCAGCGGGTCGCTGTCACGCACCAGTTCGTAGGCCTGAGCCAGAGAAGCGATGAGCAGGGACAAGGGCTTGAACTTCTGGCGGGTTTTGATCTGGTAGATCTGCTCGACGGCGTGCAGATTCACCGGGTCCACAGCCAGGCCGTAGAAGGTATCGGTCGGCAGGGCAACGACATCGCCCTTGCGCAGACAGGAAACGATATAGTCGATCCGGTCCGGCTGGGGTTTATCGGGATGGACGCGTACGATCTCCGCGGACAAGAGTGCCTACCTTAAGTTCCCTATTGCCTCAAATAACGAAAACAGCCATGGCGCCGGTCAGTGTGCCAGCCTGGCAGCGGTTTCCGCCTGATTGCCTCGGCGCAAACAGACTAGAATCGCTCTAGAGCACGCCAAGGAAAGGGCGGTTCGCCCCCAATATGCCTGTCCGCATTGTACAGAGTAAGCAGAACGTCCATCTGAAAGATTTGCGCCGCGCACTGGCCCATCCGGGCCACGAGGCGCACGGTCTGGCAGGCATTGAAGGGCCGAATCTGCTGGAAGAGGCGCTGCGCGCCGGACTGCGCGTGCCGTGCGTCTTTGTGGCGCAGGACGCCGAACACCTGCTGGAAGGACTAACGCTACCGGCGGAGACCGATGTGCTGCTCGTCCCCAGAGAGCTGCTGGCATCGGTGCTCGCAACCGAAACGCCACAGCTGGTGGCCGCACTGGTTGAGCCGCCGAAATGGACTTGGGCGGACGTTTTCACAGATCATGCGAACCCTCCGCTGATCGTTGTGCTGGCCAGCTTGCAGGATCCCGGAAACCTGGGAACAATTCTGCGCTCCGCCGAGGCCTTTGGCGCCCGTGCGGTTGTCAGCCTGCCGGGAACCGTGAGCGCCTGGAATCCAAAGGCCGTGCGCGCCTCCGCCGGCAGCGTCTTCCGGCTTCCGCTGCTCTCGGCCAGCGTCGAAGAGTGCTTTGCCCGCTTGCGCGCAGCCGGCATGAAGATTTTTTCGACCGCCGTCGAGGGAGCCGAGCCAGCCCATCTTATTGACCTCGCCGGACCTGTGGCGCTCGTCATTGGCAATGAAGGCAACGGCGTACCAAAAGAGGTGGCCGCCGAGGCCGATGGAGCCGTGACGATTCCCTGCCCCGGACAGGTGGAAAGCCTGAACGCGGCGGTAGCGGCCAGCGTGCTGCTCTACGCGGCCTCTCGGCAGCGGGCCGGGGATGCCAAGGCATCCCACCCCGACCGCAAAGACAGGGGCGCGCAATGAGCCTCTTTGATAACGAACCCGAAGGTCCGCAGGGCACGCTCCGCACCGCGCCGCTGGCCGAGCGCATGCGTCCACGCTCTCTCGATGAGATGAGCGGCCAGGAACATCTGGTCGGCCCCGGCAAGCCTCTGCGCGTGCAGATCGAGCACGACGATTCCGGCTCCATGATTCTTTGGGGTCCGCCGGGAGTGGGCAAAACCACGTTGGCCAAGATCGTTGCCGAGACCACACGCGCCAGCTTCATCGAATTTTCCGCCGTGACCAGCGGCATCAAGGAAATCAAGCAGGTCATGTCCGCCGCCGCGCAGGCCTCCCAGATGCACTCGCGGACGATTCTCTTTGTCGATGAAATTCACCGCTTCAACAAGGCGCAGCAGGACGCTTTTCTGCCTTATGTCGAACGCGGAACAATCCGCCTGATCGGCGCGACGACCGAGAATCCATCCTTCGAAATCATCTCCGCGCTGCTGTCGCGCTGCCGCGTTTACGTGCTGCAGCCGCTCACTGAGGAGCAGATTACGGCGCTGCTCAGGCGCGCTCTGGAAGACAAGGAACGCGGCCTGGGCGCGATGGAACTGACGGCCGACGACGATGCTCTCGAAATGATTGCCGGCTACACCAGCGGCGACTGCCGGAACGCCTACAACACGCTGGAAGTGGCCGCGCAACTGGCCATGGAACCGGCGCTCGAGCACCAGAAGCACATCGACAAGACAATCGCCGGAGAAGCCGTGCAGCAGCGCGTGCTGATGTACGACAAGACCGGCGAGGAGCACTACAACCTGATTTCCGCGCTGCACAAGAGCGTGCGCAACTCGGACCCGGACGCGGCGCTCTACTGGCTGGCGCGCATGTTTGCTGGCGGCGAGGACCCGCTCTATCTGGCACGGCGCGTGGTGCGCATGGCGGTCGAGGACATTGGGCTGGCGGCTCCCGAAGCGCTGAATCTGGCTCTCTCCGCCAAGGCGGCGATTGATTTTCTCGGCTCGCCAGAAGGCGATTTGGCGCTGGCTGAGGCGGTCGTCTATCTTTGCCTTGCGCCCAAGTCGAACTCGGTTTACACGGCTTACAGCGCCGTGCAGCGCGAGGTGGAAGAGACCCGCCAGGAGCCGGTTCCGCTGCACCTACGCAACGCGCCGACCAAGCTGATGAAGGAATTGGACTACGGCAAGGGCTACCTCTACGCGCACAACGAAGAAGGCAAGGTCGCAGACATGGATTGCCTGCCCGAGTCGCTCAAGGGCCGCCGTTACTACAAGCCCACTCAGGAAGGACGGGAGAAAATCCTCGCCCAGCGCATGGAGGAGATTCGGAAAATCAAAGCCCGCAAGCACGGCGGAAGCTGATGCCATTAGAGAATCGCGAGGAACGCAGCGAGTTAACATTCCGCACTAGCGCTATCCCGGCCTGCCCGCGCATAATAGAAGCAGTTTGGCGTACGTCTTCAGGGCGGGGTGCGACTCCCCACCGGCGGTGAAAGCCCGCGAGCGCCTGCACCATGCAGGGTCAGCTGATCTGGTCCGATTCCAGAGCCGACGGTCATAGTCCGGATGAAAGAAGATGTATCACGCTTCCAGCTTCCACCCCAGCCGATCTGGGAAGAAGTTTGTCGCACATGGTTAAGCCCTGAAACGTCTTTCGCCGATTTTGTTTGCGAGGAGCGTTTCAAAATGCCATCTTCATCCGCCAGCGCAGTGCTCGACTCTGCTTCCCTTCCCTTCGAACAAAGATTTTCCCAGGCCGTGGCCGATATGCGGCGCGGACATCCGGTGATTCTCGTCGACGACTTCGATCGCGAGAATGAGGCCGACCTGATTGTCGCGGCCGAAAAGCTTTCCGCCGCGACGATGGCCGTGCTGATTCGCGAGTGCAGCGGGATCGTCTGCCTGTGCCTTCCGGCGGAGACGCTGGACCGCTTGCAAATTCCTCTGATGGTCTCCAACAACGAAAGCCGCTTTCAGACCGCCTTCACGGTAAGCATCGAAGCTCGTGAAGGCGTCACGACCGGCGTCTCGGCGCAGGACCGGGTCACGACCATCCGCGCGGCCATTAAGGACGGCGCGCAACCCTCCGATCTGGTAAGTCCCGGCCACGTTTTTCCGCTCCGTGCGGCTCCGGGCGGCGTTCTGGAGCGCAAGGGACACACGGAAGGCGCCGTGGAGATGGCACGCCTAGCGGGACTGAAAGCTGCCGCCGTTCTTTGCGAGATTACAAACCCGGACGGCACCATGGCGAAGGGCAATCGCATCGACGAATTCGCGGAAGAGCATGAAATGGTTGTGATGAGCATTGCCGAGTTGGCCGCGTATCGCCTTCGCCAGAATGCCACACGCAATCAAGCAAAATAGCCGGATGCCCCAAGTCCAGATTTTTGGACTTGGGAAAATTCAGCGCTCAGTTCCCGTTCAGCGCGTCATCTTTGGCAGCTTCGCCACGGCATCGGTCACAATTCCCGGCGTCAGCACTTCGGGCAGGAGACGGGGGCTGGCTTCTCCGGAAGCGTAAAGCGCGTAGGCTGGAACACCGCTGCGGCCCAGAGCCGTCAAGGCCTTCGTGATGGCCTCGTCATGGCGGGTCCAGTCGGCCTTCATCAGAACTACATTTTTCGCCTGAAGAGCCTTCACAACCTCAGGCTGATTCAGAACCGCACGCTCGTTGACCTGGCAGGTCAGGCACCAGCTCGCGGAAAAGTCCACAAAGACCGGCTGCCCAGCCGCAAGGGAACGGCTCACGGCCTCTGTCGACCATGGTTGCCAAAGACCATGCATCTCCGGAGCGGACAGAGTCTCCGATGCAGTGGTCAGTTTTTGCGGAGCGAAGGCATCGAGAGCGATCACACCGAGCAGGATCACGGTTGCAACAACGGCCGACCACCGTTTGGCAGGCCAGCGGCCTATAAACCAGCCCGCGATCGCCAGCAAAAGGAAGCTTCCCAACAAGGAAGCGAGCAGGCCTGTCCCGTAACCACCGGCCAGCACCCAGGCCAGCCAGATGACGGTGGCAAAAAGCGGCACACTGATGGCCTGACGCAGCACTTCCATCCACGCGCCGGGCTTGGGCAGCAAGCGCGTCCAGGCCGGTTGCAGGGTGAGCGCGACGTACGGCGCGGCCAGCCCCAACGCCAGCGCCGTGAAGACGGCAAAGGTAACCGCGGCGGACTGGGTCAGCGCATAGCCAACGGCCGCTCCCATGAAAGGCGCCGTGCAAGGCGTGGCCACCACGACGGCCAGCACGCCAGTGAAAAAGCTGCCGGTAAGGCCTTGTTTCGCGGCCAGCGCCCCGCCCGCGCTGGTCAGGCTAAGGCCAATATCGAATTGCCCGGCCAGCGAAAGCGCCATGAAGAAAAGCAGCCCTGCCATCAGCGCCAGAAATACCGGCGACTGGAACTGAAAGCCCCAGCCCAGTGTGGCGCCCGCCGCACGCAGCCCCAGCAGCACGGCCACCAGCCCCCAGAAGGAGACCAGAATACCCGCCGCGTAGACTAGGCCGTTAACACGCAGCGTTCTTTTCTCTTCGTTGCCGGAGTTGACCAGTGCGAGCCCCTTGATGAAGAGCACCGGAAAGACGCACGGCATCAGGTTCAGCAGCAGGCCGCCGAGAAAAGCCAATCCAGAGGTCCGCAACAGCAGTAGCCAGGAAAGCGGCGGCGCGGGTTGCTGCGCAGAGCTGGCTGGCATGGACAGATTGGCCGATGCGGAAGAAGCCGCCGACGGAACCACAACCGGCGCGGAAGATGCAGGAACAGGGGCTGGCATCGTCACACCCGACGACAGCGCCGCAATCTCATACGCCCTCCCGCCGGAAAGCTCCAGAACTCCATTTAAACGCACAAGATGAGCGGAAAAGCTCAAGTCTTTCTTAAGGTCAAGAATCAGGCCATTTGCGGTCGGCGTGAGCTTCTGCGGGGCAGGATTGTCGACAATGTCCTGGTCGGACGGGAAGAATGTTGCGGAGCTCTCCCGCTGACCGGTTTCGACCGTGAGCCGGAAGCCTGCGGGCGTGGATTGAAAGGCAGCCTTCGCGCTGGCCGGAAGCGGCTTGGGAAGGCGGGCAACAAAGCGCTTGTAAAGGGCTGCATCGGAGGCCAGAGACACCGGCTTGGCTGGATGGCTGGTAACCTCCCGGCTCACTTCCAACTCCGCCTTGCCGGGAATGCAGCGTTCGCGGCAAACCAGCCAATCCACTTTGGCGTGGAGAACGGCCGGGCCAGGGTTTACCGTTTTCGCCACCTGCAGCTTCAACGGAAAAAAGACTTCATCTTCGTAGCCAAAATCCATCAAGGGGCCGAGCGGCAGACGCTTGGGCGCAGGAAACAGCATGGGCCCGGCGGTGATGCCGCGAGGCAGCGTCCAGGAAACCTGCGTTGGCAAGCCCGCATCGCCAGGATTCTTCCAGTAGATGTGCCAGCCCGGTTCCAGCTTGAAATAGAGTCCGGCGTCGTTCAATTTGGTACCTGGATAAAGGCTGTCTCCCGGTACAACAAGCTCGACCCGCACATGCGGCGCTTCAGCGGAACTCGAAGCCGCCTGCGCGGGCAAGCCCGCCGCAAGCAGAAACAGTATCGCGAAAATCAAACGGAAGCTACGCATGGCGAAAAAATGCCCCCCTCATTGGTTGGACTCAGTCTAGCGGAGGATGGTCGCAAGAGAAGAGACTCATTCAAAGAATGGAATTCGAAAGGCCGTGTCTCCCGCCCTTTCGCAAAATGCGCGAAAGGATGGGGCACGGAGCTTGATTCGATGATCCTGATTTCTGTTCCCTATGACCTGTCCTTACACGTCCAGGTCATCGTCCGGCTCGGCGGCAACGGCGGTGCCGCGGCGCTTGGCCAGCAGGTAGCCGCGCAGGAAGGGTTCCAGGTAGCCGTCCAGCACCTTGTCCACGTCGCCCACCTCGACCTTGGTGCGATGGTCCTTGGCCATGCGGTAGGGCTGCAAAACGTAGGAGCGGATCTGAGAGCCGAAGTTGATCTGCAGCTTCGAGTCTTCCAGCTTCTTGGTGACAGCGCGCTTCTTTTCGAGCTCGAATTCATAGAGTCGCGAGCGCAGGATCTTGATGGCAACATCGCGGTTTTTGTGCTGCGAGCGCTCGTTCTGGCAGGTCACCACGATGCCCGAAGGAAAATGGGTCATGCGGACGGCCGAGTCGGTGGTGTTCACGTGCTGGCCGCCCTTGCCGCTGGAACGATAGGTATCGACGCGCACGTCCTCCATGCGCAGATCCACATGAATCGTCTCGTCGATCTCCGGCGAAACGTAGACGGAGGCGAACGAGGTGTGGCGACGCTTGGCTGAGTCGAAGGGCGAAATGCGCACCAAGCGATGGACGCCGCTCTCGCCGGCCAGCATTCCGAAGGCGTACTCGCCGGTGATGGTAAAAGTGACCGACTTGATGCCTGCCTCTTCGCCATCCTCATAATCGTTGATCTGTGTTTTGAAGCCCTGCTGCTCGGCCCAGCGCAGGTACATGCGCATCAGCATCTCGGCCCAATCCTGGCTTTCCGTACCGCCGGCGCCGGGGTGGATGGTGACAATGGCATTCATCGGATCGACTTCGCCGGAGAGCATGGTGCGCGCTTCCAACTCCTCGGCAAAAGCGGCAAGTTCCTTGATATCTCGTTCGAGATCAGCGAGAACGTCCTCGCCCTCGCGAGCCAGATCGAAGTAGGCGTCGATGTCGCCCGAGCGGCGCACCAGTTCCTCATCGTCGGCAATGAGCGTTTCCAGGCGCTTGCGGTCGCGCATCAGCGGCTTGCTGGCGGCACTGTTCCACATGGCCGGATCGGCCAGCTTGGTTTCTATTTCAGTGAGTTCCCTGCGGAGGCGGGCAGGGTCAAAGATACTCCCGCAGGTCGCGGACTTGGTCGCGCACGGGAGCATAGGCGAATTCGAGATCGGTAATCGACATGGTTTGCTCTGATGACCTGACTTTGGATTGAGGTGTAGATCTGCTTATCTGAACTGATTCAGAATATCACCCCCTGCAATGGGCCAGCGGCCTTCGGCGTAGAGTTCCAGGTCCCGGAAGCGAGGCTTGAGGCACCGGGCAAAGGGCATCGCACAGTGTATTTTGGACCACCGGATGGCGCCCGTTCGAGTGAGTTTCCGTAAAAATATAGACAAATCCAACTTTATATTTCGGCAATGTGCTGTTTTGTACAGATCGAAATTTGGCCGAATCGCTAACGTCAAAACAATGTTCGGAAACCAGAGAACAGCGTGAAACCTCTATCTTCAGCGGCAACCCCATCCGTGCATCAGAAGAGCTTCACGGGATCCCGCGGCATTGCCTGTTGTACATCACTCGCAAGCAAAACATCAAAGCAATAAAACCTGCCCTTTGGCCGGCACTTGGCAGAGGGCATGACCAAATGGAACTTCCCCACGCGATATACAGGAGGACGGCATGAAGAATTTGACATTAGGACTGTTCGCATTGGCAACGGCCCTTGTACTCACACCAGCGGCCCAAGCCGACCCTATCATCCAAGGTACACTCGGCGTCGGCGGCGGTAATGACCAATGGAGTTCAACCCAACTCGATTTCATCAGTACCAATGCAACTGCCAGGGATGCAACCGGCTCATTCGGCTTGGTACTGGGTGTCGCACCGGCAACAAATCCCGCGACAATCGATACCCCCGTATATCATTTTGCCATTCCCGACGTTCTCATCTTTACGGTGGGTGCAGACACGGCCACATTTACCATCACCGGCCCCATTGACGTTACGCTGGATAACGCCCAGTTCCTGGATATATCTGGCACAGGCGTTCTGACTCTGACCGGTTATGATCCAACGGTAGCGACTTTCAGCTTGTCCAGCACCGATTCGAGTAATAACTTCGGCACAACAGGATCTTCCACATTCGGGTTCGACGTCACCTCTCTCGAGATCGCCGCCACTCCGGAACCCACCAGCCTTCTCCTCTTAGGCTCTGGGATATTGGGACTTGCAGGCCTGTTGCGCCGCAAAACTGCGAAACGGCAGATTTAGAAAACTGAATAGTCTCCTCGGCTTCCCCTTTTATGCCTGGGTGCCCAGATCTCGACCTGAAGCGAGACCTGAAGCACCCATTTTTTATAGGGTCGAAACTGGCTCTTTGGCTGATTTACGACTGACGCAGGAGCTTTCTGCCTGCCCAAAAGACCAGCCCCAAAGCCAGCAGGACACACCCCCAGGCAAAGACATCGCCATGGGCGGTGTAGAAGGTTACATCGCTGCGGAAACCATAACCGGCAGGCAGCGCGTCCACTTGGTGACGGGGAATCGACTGGCGGACGCGGCCGTAGGGGTCAATGACCGCGGTGACGCCGTTGTTGGTATCGCGCAGAATCCAGCGGCGGTTTTCGATGGCCCGCATCCGCGCCATGTTCAGATGCTGCCAGGGTGCGCTGGTGTCGCCGTACCAGCCGTCATCGCTGATGTTGACCAGCACCTCCGCGCCCATCTGCGCAGACTCCCGCACCTCGTCGGCAAAGACCGACTCATAGCAGATGAAGACGCCGTAGCGGTGGCCGTTGAGGCGGAAGACCTTGTGCTCGCTGCCGCGGGTGAACGAGGAGACGCGGCCGGTGAGTTTGTGAGCAAAGGCCAGCAGGCGCTGGAAGGGAATGTACTCGCCGAAGGGGACGAGGTGAATCTTGTCGTAGCGGCCCACGCGCGCGCCGTCCGCCGCGACAACCAGCGCGGAGTTGTATTCGTGCCAGGCCTGCTCTTCAGCAGAAAAGTCCATGCCGATGCTGCCCACCACCAGCGGAGTCTGCTCCTGACGAGCAAGCGAGACAAGCGCCTGCTGAAGACGGGGATCGCTTTCAAAGAAAGGCGCGGGTGACTCGGGCCATGCAATCAGATCGGGATGGGTGGAAGCGGGCGGGCAAGGAATCGAGTCAGTGAGCGCGCCGGTCTGCGGAATTCCGGCGATAAAGCTTTTCCGCCCCAACGACGAAGACCTGTCGTTGGGGGCCCCAGTCTTACACTGCTCCTCGGCCAGCCGCTTGAAATCGGCGATGTGGCGGTTCCACTCCGGTCCCGGCCAATCATTCTCGCCAGCCACATCGAGATTGGGCTGAATCAGCAAGGCGTTGGCCGTGGCAGCGGGCTTCGGCGGCGCAAGAAAAACACCCGCCACTCCGCCAGCCAGCAATGCCGCGCCAGCCATTCCCCACAGCCGCCTGCAGGAACGACGCTCCAGCACGAGGCCGCCGGCAAGCAACGCATTCACGGCCACCAATAGAAAGCTGACGCCGTAGACGCCGGTCCAAGGCGCAAGCTGATTGACCAGTGCGTTATCGACCTGCGAGTAGCCGAGCTGATCCCAGGGCACGCTGGTGATGCGCGCGGCGGCCAGTTCGAAAGCAACCCACAAAATCGGCGCGACAGCCAGAGCCAGACGCGTGCTGCCCGTTGCCCGGCGCACCAGCATGATGCCCAGGCCGAAGAGTCCGAAGTAAAGCCCCAGAACCAGGCTGAACGCCAGCAGCAGCAGCGTCGGAGCCAAGGGCGGCATATCGCCGTAGTGGGCCATCGTGTCGCGAACCCAATAGCAGTTACCCATGTACCAGAGCACGCCGCAAAAGTAGGCGAGCAAAAAGCCGCGGCGCACGGAACGCGGCCGGGACAGACACTGCGGCGACAGAATTGCCCACAACAGAGGCGCCAGCCCAAACCATGCGAAGGCTGTCCGCCAAAGGGGCAACGGCCCGGCCAGCGGAAACGGCAACTCCAGCATGCCGGCAGACAGACCGGCCGCGGCCCACAACTTCCAGGTTCCCAACTTCCAGGATGAAGGCTGCATACTGGCCCCAAGTTTATCGCATTGGGCACACACGCACGGCGAGGCCGCGCGAACGACTTGCGGTAAAAAATGCCGTTCCAGGCAGAGCGCGGGTGCATTTCCGGGTAAAAGCACTGTAGAAGAGCGGGAAACAGGCTACAATCTGCATATGCAATTGGCGATTTTTGCAATGCGGACGCTGGAAATCATGTTCTTTGTCGGCCTGATCGGGTCTGCCGTGGTCGTCGTCATCAGTTTCATCGAGGACGGCAAGGAGCTGTTTGGCGCGGACACCGAAGAACAAGATCAACCAGAGTCCTAACCACCGGATTCGCTGCTATCTGTTCTTTCCATTTATTTCCATTGACTCCATGGTGGTTTGGAAATAGACTCGTCGCAGTGCGTTTGCTGTTTTTTTGCTTTTGCAGCCCATGACAGCCGGACGTTTCACCGGCACAATTACGATGGCATCTTCCCGAACGAGCGTAGCTCCTACTTCTGACCGCGTCCGACTTATCGTGGCATCTTCTGTGATGCTCACGTTTATCTCCTTCTGGCGGGCGGCAGCCATCGTACTCAATGATCTGGGCTCCTCGGCCTTCTACGCCGGGGGCATCGCCGAGCAGATGGTAGGCGAGGCTGCGCCCTGGTTCATCCTCGGCATCATGCTGTTCAGCTTCGCGGTGCGGGCGGTGTACGTCGAAAGCTGTTCGATGTACACCCGAGGCGGCGTCTACCGCGTGGTGAAAGAAGCCCTGGGAGGCACTTTCGCCAAGCTCAGCGTTTCGGCGCTGATGTTCGATTACATCCTTACCGGACCAATATCCGGCGTTTCAGCCGGGCAATATATTACAGGCTTGATGAATGAACTTCTGACGGTTGCAAATCAGAGCCACTGGCTTCCTCCGGCTCTGATGGACGCACAGAACAATCCCTTCCAATTCAATATGGATCACACTTCCGCGCTGTTTGCGGCCGCGGTGACCATCTACTATTGGTGGGCAAATATCAAGGGCATCGAAGAGTCCAGCGGCAAGGCTCTGCGCGTCATGCAGATCACAACGGTGATGGTGGTGATTCTGCTGTTTTGGGGCATTTATTCCGTATTCATGACGCCAGGCGCGCACCTGCCTCCTCCGCCCACGCCCGCCCATCTCAAGTTCAGCAACGATGCTTTGGGCTTCCTCAAAGGAGCGCCGCAACTGCTGCCCATGATGGGCTTGTTTGGCGTTCTGATGGCCTTCGGCCACTCCATCCTGGCCATGAGCGGCGAGGAGAGCCTGGCGCAGGTCAATCGCGAAATTGAACACCCAAAGCTGAAGAACCTGAAGCGGGCGGCAATTGTCATCGCCATCTACAGCCTGATCTTCACCGGCGGCGCCACGCTGCTGGCCTCCATTCTGATTCCCAACTGGCAACTGACCCATGTCTACCAGGACAACCTGATTGCCGGCTTGGCCATGTACATGGTGGGGCCGATGTTCTGGCGGATTGCCTTCCGCATTTTCGTGGTGCTAGTCGGCTTCCTGATTCTCTCCGGCGCCATCAACACCTCGATGATCGGCTCGACCGGCGTGCTGATGCGCGTGGCCGAGGACGGCGTATTGACCGACTGGTTTCGCAAGCCGCACACCAAGTACGGCACCAGCTATCGCATCGTGAACATGGTCTTCATTCTCCAGATGACCACCATTATCGCGAGCCGGGGCAACGTGATCACCCTGGGCGAGGCTTATGCCTTCGGCGTGATCTGGTCGTTCACCTTCAACAGCCTGGCAATGCTGGTTCTGCGCTGGAAGTACAAGGGCGTGCGCGGCTGGAAAGTTCCTCCCAATCTGCGCATTGGAAAAATCGAAATTCCCATCGGGCTACTCTCGGTCTTTCTGGTGCTGCTGTCCACGGCCATTGTCAACCTGTTCACCAAGTCGGTGGCGACTGTGAGCGGCGTTCTGTTCGCCGCGACATTTTTCATCATCTTTTCTGTCTCCGAGCGCAGCAACCTCCGCAAGCACGCGCTGACTGCCCGGCAGATGAAGGACTTCTTCCAACTGGAACACCAGGACGAGGTCAGTCGCGAGTCGGTGGCCATCCGTCCCGGCGCCGTCATGGTGACCATGCACGATATCGCCAATCCCCTGGCGTTGAAGTGGACGCTGGCCCACACAAAGACCGAGGATCAGGACGTGGTGGTCATCAGCGTGCGTATGATGGGCGCTGGAGGACCGGAATACCTGAGCGCGGAGCAGCAGAGTTTCAGTGAACACGAGCAGATGCTCTTCACCAAGGCGGTCGCCGTTGCCGAGAGCTTCGGCAAAAAGGTGTCGCTGCTGGTGGTTCCCGCCGGTGATGTCTTCGCCGCGCTGGCTCAGGGCGCAAACTCTCTGGAAGTCGAGTCGGTGATTTCCGGAGTCTCCAACTCGATGACCGCAGAAGAACAGGCTTATCACCTCGGGCAGGCCTGGGAGGCGCTGACCGGCCCCAAGCGCCAGTTCAACTTCTATGTCATCAGCCACAGCGGCGATATCAAGGTCTTCTATATTGGGCCGCACGCGCCTAAATTAAGTCCCGACGATGTGCAACTGGTGCACCGTTTGTGGGTGAACATGCACCGCGATCCCTCCATGCAGGATCTGCACCACAGCGACATCATCACCTATGCTCTGACCCGGCTGGCAGGCCAGTATGCCCGCGAGAAGGACGATATCCTGAGGGACCTGCGCAACTATCGCGCCGCTGAAACTTCTCTGAATCTGCGCCGGCAAACACTCCCCGGACTTACCGCAGCGTCTGCCGTATCCGTCCGCGAGTTGCCGCCGCCGAAGTCAGCGCGCGATATCTAGAGAAGCTCTGAACAAGTTATTGGAATTATTGGAAATGCCAGCACTCCCTCGAAGGCTAAAGCCCGTACCCTTCAAGACATCGGCTTGTTCAGAGCGTCCCTAGCCCTTTACTGCCCGACGGATAGCTTTCCTGGCAGCTACCTGCCAGCATTCTCGAAAGGCATCGTGCATCCAATCGTTCCTTTTATGGAAATAAACTTTATTTTTTATTTGTAAAAGAGTCTTAAGTTGAGTATTGTCTTGTCAGGATCGTTGTTTCTTCGTATCCACTTTCCCAGTTATGCACCCTTAGGAATGACCCCACTTACGAACATCCAATAGGAGGAATCGTGGGAGTTTCAGAGATTCTGATTCAAATCGATCGCGAAATTGCGCAGTTGCAACAGGCACGCACACTGCTTGGCGGCACAGACGCCAAGCCCGCGCCCAAAAAGGCCGCAGTCGCCCCTGCCACTAAGAAGTCAGCCAAGAGGAAGAAGAAGAGGAATCTTTCTCCTGAAGGGCGGAAGCGCATTGCTGAAGCTGTCAAGCGCCGTTGGGCTGAACAGAAGAAAGCCGCAACAAGCAAGTAACTGAAGACGTAAGAAGAAAACGGGGCTGGCTTTTTAGCCAGCCCCGTTTTCTTTCAGGCCATGCGGTCATAAACTAGATGGATTCTCCCGGCTCCAGCCGCGCCACCTGTATGTCGGCATCAATCAATGCGGCCAGTTGTTCCGGGGTTCCCTTGAGCGGCGGGAAGGTCCCAAAGTGCAGTGGAAGAACAATCTTCGGCTTCAACAGACGCACCGCCAACGATGCTTCCCTGGGGCCCATGGTAAAGTATCCTCCAATGGGAAGCATGACCACTTCAGGCTGATATAACTCGTGAATCAGCTTCATGTCTCCAAAGACCGCGGTGTCTCCGGCATGGTAGAGAACAGGACCCTCCGCAATCGTCAAGACAAAGCCTGTCGCGATTCCGACGTAGGAGCTTCCCTTTTTATCCTCTATGCTGTCTATGCTCGAGGAGTGCACAGCGGCCACCATGGAAACCTCCACGCCGTCCAGTTCCACAGTTCCGCCCACTCCCATTCCAATAGTCCTGGCTACGCCCTTCTTCTTGAAATAATCCGCCAGCTCGAAGATAGCCACCACGGTGGAATTGTGTTTGGAAGCCACTGGCACAACATCGGAGATATGGTCTCCGTGGCCGTGGGTCACAAGGATGTAATGAATCTTTTCCGGCAGAAAGAAGCCCTTCGGGTACTTGGGATTCTGCGCAATGAATGGGTCAATCAGAAGATTCGTTCCCTGGGCAGTCTGGACCAGCACGGTTGCATGTCCCAGCCACGTGATGCGCGTTCCTTTCAATGACATCGTGGTATCTCCTTGCAAAGCGGCTCGACCGTCGCCGTTCTTAGGGAAACTCTAAACAAGTCTCAATGGCCCAATCCGCTTTCCCTCGGGGCTAAAGCCCCCTTGATTTTGCAGATTTTATCGGCACGACTAAAATCGTGCCCTTTCAAAACTGGACCTATTCAGAGCTTCCTTAGCGTTTGATCAGGAGCTCCGAGACGCCGTCCTTGGCCAGAAACTGGCGGTAATCGGACCAGTCGGCGAACAGTTCCTTGATGCTGCGGTTCGTGAAGGTTCGCTGAATGGGAAACTGCTGAACCAACTGCATCTCCACATCGTCGCCTGGAGTCACGTGGAAGCGGCAGTAATCTGTCTCCTCGTCACGGGTTCCGGTATGGAAGAAAGCCAACACCTGCCCACCCGGGTTCGTAGCCTCGAACAGTCGCTCAACCACGGGCTTCACCAGAGGCTCGGGCAGATAGTCGAGAGCAGTCCACAATAGAACCACGTCAAACCTGCGCCCCGAAAACTTCAGCGACTGCTCAAGAAAGCCCTCAATGTTCCAGACCGGCTTGCCGTCTTCGTCCGTGCCGGTCTGCCAGTTCCCTGTGCAGGCATCATGAACCACATCGGCCAGGAAGATGCTCTGTCCCAGGCTGGTCAGGTAGTTGATATTGGTCGAAGAGGTCGCGCCGATGTCGATCACCCGCAGGCCGGACTCATTCTGAAGCCGCTTGCGCAACTCCGCCCAGCCGCCTGAGTGACGCGGCACTTTCGGCTCGATCAATCCCGGGGCGGAAGCGGCAGAACCGCTTTCGTCCTTCTTGTCAAACCAATGACTAAACACCCTGAAATCCCCTTGCGGTTCTGCAGGTGACGCACGGACGAACCGGCGCGCAATTTCTTGTCAAAAGGCGCCACCGGCCTGCGGTGCACTTGCGCCGTCGGAGCCCTTGGAAACGGCCTGCGTCAGATCCACCTTGCCCTGGAAAGCCGCATTGTCTTCCACCGCCAAGCGAAGAGCGCAAATATCGCCTTCCACCTGGCACCCGGCGCGCAATTCGACGCGACCGCTGGCGATCAGGTTGCCCTGAACCCGGCCCATGACCAGGATGTCCTTGGCGGAGAGATCGGCGGCAACGCTTGCATTGGGACCGATCGTCAACCGGCTCTCCGAGAGGATAATGGTCCCTTCCACTCGTCCATCCACAATCAAATCTTCACTGCCCTTGACTTCGCCGTGAATCACAACGGTTTTGCCGATGCGCGCTGGAGCGTTTTCAACTGCCATGGTGTAATTCCTCCGAGGCCTTTCTTCAAGCAAGTATCTAGCCAGTGCCCGGCAAGCTCTGCCGTTGTTTCCTAGGGGTACTATGGCACAAAACCATCTACTTCAGTCTACGGCTGATTTCTCACAGTGCAACTGGCCCTTCACGCACTATACGCAACCCAGCCGCATTGCTTCAAACCAGTCATCGTTTGGACGATCTCCGCGTCTAACGGACAAAGGCTTTCAATCGACATCCCAAGGACGGCTCATGACCGTTAAACTTGATAGTGTGCATAGACTTTTAGCTGTTTTTCTGCTGCTGTCTCTGGCCGCCGCCACCCATAGCCAGGCGGCTCTGGCACTCGCGCCCGCTCAGGCCCAGGCGCTGGTGCAGCGGGCGCTGGCCACTGAATCGCGCAGCGCCCAGGACGTGGATCATCTGAACCACCCGATGCGCTACCGGCTGCGCAAGTCCAGCCCGCGGCTGACCTCGACCAAGGAAATCATTGAAACCCGCGACGGCTACGTGGCCCGCCTGCTTGCCATCAACGATCAGCCGCTCAGCCAGACCGACGAACAGAAGGAAAAGGACAGGCTGGATGGGCTGCTCAGTGATCCCAGGCGGCAGCAGCATCGTAAACAGAGCGAGGAACAGGACACCAGCATCATTCTGAAGGTGCTGCACATGCTGCCCCAGGCCTTTATATACGAATATGCCGGTCCCGGCCAGGGTTCGTCGGGAAAGGTGGAGAAGTACCGCTTTCGTCCCAATCCCAGATTCAGCCCGCCCGACCTGGAGACGCAGGCGCTGACCGCCATGACCGGCGAGATCTGGGTCGACGCAGCACAGGAGCGGGTAACGCGGCTGGAAGGCCATCTGCAGCAGGACACGAACTATGGCTGGGGCGTTCTGGGCCGTCTGGACAAGGGCGGATGGATCATTCTCGATCAGGCGGATGTGGATGGGCGCCAGTGGCGGATTGTGCGCTTCCAGATGAAGATGAGCCTCCGGGTGCTGTTCAAAAACAAATACTTTGACAGCGTGCAGGAGATGACGCAATATGCGCCCGTCCCCGCCGGAATGGACTACCGGCAGGCCATTCAGATGCTGCGCTCCGCTCCAGGCGGCCGGTAGCGTGCGATTCTGCTCCTTCAAAACAAAACGGCCCCATCCGAGCGGATGGGGCCGTTTATGCTTGTCGCAATGCCAAACGAACTACATCTTGGCGAAAACGATGACCAGGGTGAACAGCGTAAGGGACTCGATCAGTGCCAGGCCGAGAACCAGGAAGGTGAAAATGCCGCCACGGGCTCCCGGGTTGCGAGCCAGCGCTTCGACAGCCGAGCCAACAGCCTTGCCTTCGCCCAGACCACACATGCCAGCGGCCAAGCCCATGCCCAAACCAGCGCCGATTGGCACCAGGCTAATCGCCGTCGCGCCGCCGTCTGCAAATGCCGGAATGGCAAAGCACAGAACAGCCAATGCCATGAACACATATTGAAGCTTTTTCATAACTCTCCTGCATCCCTTTGAATTAGCCGCCGGTGGGTGGTTGAGGCTCACCGTGCTGGCCCCCTCACGCTGGCGGCTTACCGTTGGTCCGGAGCGGACGCGCTCTCCGGCGGAATCTTCTTCAATCAGCCCTGACCTCTAGCTCTCGTGCGCAACCGCCAGAGAGAGATAAATCATCGTCAGGAGCATGAAAACGAAAGCTTGAATGAACGAAATGAAAATGTGCAGCCCCAGGAAAACCACCGGAGCGCCAATCGGAATCAGCGAGAAGAAGACCAAGGTCACCAAATCGCCGGCAAACATATTGGCGTAAAGACGGACGCTGAGAGACATGACGCGCGCAAGGTGCGAAACCGTCTCAATGGGGAAGATCAACCAGGCCATCCACCAGATCGGCCCGGCAATTTCCTTAAGGTAGCCGACGATGCCATGGGCGCGAAAGCCCTGGAAGTTGTAATAAAGAAAGGTAGGAGCCGCAAGGCCCAGCGTCACCATAATCGAACTGGTGGGAGCCGTGATGCCCGGGATCAGTCCGACTAGATTGTTGATCAGCACAAACAGGAAAATGCAGGTCGCATAGGCCTGGAAGCGCTCATACCCGTGGCCAATCACCTGCTCGGCCTGACCGCCGATCAGTTCGTGGATCACCTCGGCGATCTGCTGCGCCGGGTTGGCCTTCTCAACCGAAAGGGTCAGCCGCACGAGCAGGAAAAAAGCGATGAGACCGGCAACCACCAGCAGTTCCAGAGAGAGCGACTGATTCACCCCAACAGCGTTGTGGGCAGCGGCATCCGGGCTCAGGCCAACGGCTTGAAAAGCCTTGACCTCGACACCCTGGAGGAGTTCATTCAGAAAGCGTACAAGTGCGAAAGTTTCCGGCATTGAAGACTTTAGTCCTTCCGTTTCTGGCCCGCGCTGCGCCAGGCAGCCGTTGGGGCTCTTAATCGCGAATCAACCGAATCGCTTCCCAACCCACAGTCAGTACCGCCAGGCTCAAACCGCAGAGAAGCGCCACTACCGAACCATGGAAACACTTTAGGCTACCATAAATGACCCCGGCGAAGATGGTGAGCCTCAGCACAAAGAAAAGAATGGCGGCGAAGGAGCTTGAGGGCGTCTTCTGCTTGTCGAGCCGGGCGTTGAAGAGCCGGACCAGATGCGCCCACTCCAGGATGCTGGCCGCCGAAATCGCCATGCCGGTCACCAGCATCGCCCCACTGCGCCAGCCAGCGCCAATCAGCGCCACCAAAGCGGAGATCACGCCCAAAATCAGCGTATTCCGCAAGGCTCTGTGAAGCATCGACTGCAAATCATCCTGCGTGATGTCAACGATGGGGTTGTGTTCCTCGGTCATGATGGATTCTTCGTGCTTCCCTTCCCGCTCCCGTTTTGGTCCTCAGGACCCGGACGTGTAGCCTTCTCGGCGGCAATCGCTGTCTGGATCACATAAAACAGCCCGGAGATGCCTCCAAAGACGACCCCGACGATCACGATCCACTTCTGGTGCAGCATGTAGTCAGCCCACGCGCCAGCCAGCCAGCCAACGACCACCGCCGAGGGCAGCACAAAGGCAACCTGCAGCAGCTTCTCAGCCTCGACCAGCGACGCGAAACCGTTGGAGACCTTCGGCGGCCGCTTCGATTCCGGGATGGGGCGGTTGAAGGGCATGAAAGACATCTTCAAGCATACAGGGCCAACCAGTGAGCGGGTATACTTTCCTTTTGGGCTTTTGCCCGGACGATGGAAGGAAATCTAGTGTTAGATTCGGAATTTGAGCGCAACCTCTTCGAGCTGCGCAAGGGAAAACTCGAGGAAATCGTCAAGCTGGGCCAAGCCGCCTACCCCAACCAGTTCCCGGCTTCGCACACCGTTTCCGAGATTCGCGCCAAGTGGGGCGAGACGACGGCCGAAGAGCTGGATGCCAACCGGCAGACGGTGGCCATCGCCGGGCGCATCATGGCCATCCGCGCCCAGGGCAAGGCAGGCTTCGCTACGCTTCAGCAGGGCGGCCAGCGGCTGCAGATCTACGTGCGCAAGGACGCCGTGGGCGACGACGGCTTCGCGCTCTACAAGCTGTTCGACATGGGCGACCACATCGGCGTCTCGGGCTATCTTTTCCGCACCCGGACCGGTGAGTTGACCATCCATGTGGAACGTCTGACCTTCCTGGCCAAAGCCATGCTGGCGCTGCCGGAGAAGTTTCATGGCTTGGCCGACGTGGAGTTGCGCTACCGCCAGCGCTATGTGGACCTGTTCGCCAACCTGGAAGCCCGCGAGGTCTTCGTCAAGCGCTCCAAGACGCTGAAGGCCATCCGCCAATTCTTTGACGCGCGCGGCTACATGGAAGTGGAAACGCCGATGATGCAGCAAGTGGCGGGCGGCGCTGCGGCCAAGCCCTTCATCACCCACCACAACGCGCTCGATCAGGACCTCTATCTGCGCATTGCGCCGGAGCTTTATCTGAAGCGGCTGGTGGTGGGCGGACTGGACCGCGTCTACGAGATGAACCGATGCTTCCGCAACGAGGGCGTCAGCACGCAGCACAATCCCGAGTTCACCATGATCGAGTTCTATCAGGCCTACGCCAACTACCTCGACATGATGCAGATCACCGAGGAACTGGTCGCGTTTGTCGCGCAGCAGGTGAACGGGACAACGATGACCGAGTTCAACGGCCACACCATCGATCTGGCAAAATGGCAGCGGCTGAGCATGCACGAGGCTATCCGTGAATACTGGCCGGAGGAAGCCGGAGCCAAGCCAGCGCTGACCGCCTTTGAGTCCGAGCCGGTGTTGCAGGCGCGGCTCCACGCGGCTGTCAGTTCGCTGGAAGCGGCCCTCGGCGAGACCACGCGGCTCAGCCCTGAGCGCATCGCCGAATTGAAAACCATCCGCGACGAGGTTTCCGCAGTTTATTTCGGATCAATGAAGGGCGCGCCGTTGGGCAAGTCCGTCTACAACCTCTTTGAGGCAGTGGTGGAGCCTTTCCTCATCCAGCCGACGATCATCTACGACTATCCGACCGTGGTTTCGCCGCTCTCCAAGCAGAAGCCGGACGATCCGGAGCATGTTGAGCGCTTCGAGTTCTTCTGCGGCGGTTTCGAGCTAGGCAACGCCTTCAGCGAGCTGAACGATCCGGTGGAGCAGCACAAGCGGTTTGAGCAGCAGCTGGTTGAGCGCGCCCAGGGCGACGACGAGGCGCACCAGATGGATGAGGATTACGTGCGCGCCTTGGCCTACGGGCTGCCTCCAACCGGCGGCGAGGGCATGGGCATTGACCGGCTGGTGATGCTGCTGACCGGCTCGAAGTCCATCCGCGACGTGATTCTCTTCCCGCTAATGAGGCTGGAGAAGCAACAAACAGAGAACAGCTGACGGCTGTTAGCTGTCTGCTGTCAGCTTGGTCAGGAGCGTGAATCAGCTTGAATATCTTATTCGTCGGCGACATCTTCGGCAGCGCGGGACGCAGGATCGTGCGCGAGCACATTGGTCATCTGCGCGAAACGCACGCCGTGGACCTGACCGTCATCAATGCGGAAAACGCCGCCGCCGGCTTCGGACTGACCCCGCAGATCGCCGAGGATTTCTTTGAACTGGGCGCGGACGTGCTGACCACCGGCAATCACGCCTGGGACAAGCGCGACCTGGTTGACTATTTCAATTCAGTGCCCACCGAGAGCCACGAGCGCGCCCGCCGCGTTCTGCGACCGGCAAATTTCCAGCCCGGCCAGCCCGGCTACGGCATCTATGAAGGGACCACGCAGGGCGGCGTGGCATACGCAGTCGTCAACCTGCAGGGCTGCGTCTTCATGAACACCACGAACGATCCCTTCCATACCGTCAATGCGCTGCTGGCCGGCATCCAGGCCAAGGTCATCGTGGTGGACTTCCATGCCGAGGCGACCAGCGAGAAGGTCGCAATGGGCTGGTATCTGGATGGGCGCGTGACCGCCGTGCTGGGCACGCACACGCACATTCCCACGGCCGACGAGCGGGTGCTGCCGGGCGGAACAGCCTACCAGACCGATGTGGGCATGAGCGGCCCGTACGACAGCGTGATCGGCGTCGAAAAGGAACTTGTGCTGCGCAAATTCCTCACCGGAATGCCAGCCAAGTTTGAGGCGGCCAAGGGGAATCCGAAGATGTGCGCCGCGCTGGTCTCGTGCGACCCAGCAACCGGACGCGCCACACACATTCAGCGCATCATGCTGGGTGAATAACTAAAGGCAGAGGTCAGAGATTAGTAGTCTCTCCCCGGATGAATGTAAGTGGAAAAACAAAAAGGGCAGCCCGAAACAGGCTGCCCTTGATGGCCCAGGAGAGAGGCTTCGTACCGGACCTTGATGGGTCCGGCACGATCAAAAAAATCAGATCGGTCAATGAATCAGACCGCCTACTTTTTGTGCCCTGCAGCCGGTTTGTGCGGCGCGACCTTCTCCGCAGGTTGAATTTCTCCGTCGCGCAACACGATCTGCGCGGATTGCGCGGTTGTGTCCGTGGCCGGAATCTGCGTATAAGAGTCGTAGGTCCCCACCAGCGCAGTCGCGGGCGAAACCTTGAACTCGAAGCCGACGGCGGGAATTTCCTTGTCTGTCAACGGCTTCTTCAGGTTGACGATGAAGTCGGCGACCTTGGCATCCCTGGAATCCTTGGTTACGGCGACCTTGAGCACCGTAGCCGTTGCTTCAATCACGATTCCCGGAACCGGCGTGACCTGATCCTTCAGATGTTCCCACATTTTATCGGCATCTTCCTTGGTGCCGACCGCCAGAATTGTTTCCTTGTCGGACAAAGCCAACCCGTTCAGGTTCGGCGTCGACTCCAGCAGATCATGAATCTGCTCGGCAGGGGTCTTCGCCGGCTTGATCGCAAAGGTTGCGGGCGGGAAGGTGGTGGCCGCGGCCTGTGCCTTGAGCTCGTCCAGCCCATCCAGACTGCCGTGGTACTTCTTGTAGTAGCGCTCGAGGTCAGGCTCAATCTTGGCCTTGTAGGCTGCGGGAGCATAGTTCCAAACACGCGCATAGAACCAGACCGCCTGCACCAGATCCTTGGCGCCGGGCTGGAGATAGGCTTGCGCAAGCTGGAGCGTATCCGGCAAACCCTGGGTCTTGGATTGGTCGTCGGTATAGAGCATCAGCTCAGCCCTGTACTCTGCAACCGCTGCCTTGAAGTCCTTCTTGGAGATCGCGTCGTCCAGAGCAATGGTGGAATGGAAGATCGGATACGTACCGGAGGTCAGCTTCTTCCAGTCACTGTCGGAGGTTTCGGCAGGCTTGGCAAGCGTGAGGCCCTTCTGGGCAAGCGCCGCCGCATCGTCACAGGCCTGTACGTCCTGAGTCTTGGCGCACTGCCCCTTCTTGATAAGAGCCGAGTAAAAAGTAGCCTTCATGCTGCTGGGGTCCACCTGAAGCAGGCGGCTGGCCGCGCTGAGTTCATTGTCGGCATCGCCCAAACCCTGGTAGGTGTCAATCAGTGAATCAAGAACCGCCTTTTTGACGACACTCTGTGGGTAGGTCTTCAGGAAAGATTCCAATTGCGACGCCTTGGTCTTGGCATCGATTTGCGTAGAAGCCATTTGGTAGGTGTTGAACTCAGCCGGATCCTTGATGGTGATCGAATCCTGCGCACGCAGCATGGGCGCAACAGCAAGGCTGATGCCCGCCAATGCCATCACAGATGTGAAAACAAATTTCTTCATTCAGTGCTCCTGGGAACTGCCGAGATGGAGATCAATATTCAAGCACTCGCTCACGGAATGCGCAACCGTTCTTTCCGACGGCCGAAGCCGGGGCGACGGGTAAATGGTACCACGCCTTCCTTTGCGGTGTTGGATGGATTATAGAAAGCCCCGCGCCCCATGACAAGCGGCGTTGAAAAAACAGGGACCAGGGACTAGGAATTAAGGACTATGGACTAGGAAATAGCAAACACTTTTTCGCCCTCAATTGGGCCTGAACTGGCTGGAAAGCCATCTATTCCCTTACTCCTTACCGCTGAATCTTGATCGTCTGATCCCTGCCCCCTGTTCCCTGATTCCTAGTCCCTGCCTTTTTCATTGGAGCAGGCGCACCATTTCAGCCTGTTCAGCCAGGAAGGCGTCATGTCCGTGTGCGCTGGTCATCTCGCGATAATCAACCCGCACACCCGCCTCGCGAATGGTAAAGGCAAAGTCGCGCACGGCCTGGGGAGGAAAAAGCCAATCGGAGCTGATGCCGACAAAGGTAAGGCGGGCGCAAATTCCGCCAAATGCCTCCTTTGCCGAGGAAGTTCCGCGCAGCGGGTCCCAGGTGTCCATAGTGCGCATGATGGCCAGGTAGGAGTTGGCGTCAAAGCGGTCGATGAACCGCTCGCCCTGATAGTCCAGGTAGCCGGCAATATCGAAGCGCCCGCCGATCAGACCACCGCCCAGGTTGTCCAGCCCCCATGGGTCCTCTCCGTTGCGATTGGGCCTGCGTCCATAGCGCTCGTCAAACAGCTCCGCAGACTTGTAGCTAATCATGCCGATTTGCCGGGCCAGCGACACCCCTTGCCTCGGCGGGCGCTGCGGCAGGTAGTGGCCGTTCGCCCAATCCGGGTCATGCACAATGGCCTGACGCTGCAAATGGTTCAGCGCCAAGCCCATGGCTGAAAGCGGCGTGGCGCCGATGACAACCGCGCACTCCACGCGCTTCGGGTTGCAGATTGCCCAGTCCAGGGCCTGCATGCCCCCAAGGGAACTGCCCAGGATCAGCCGCAACCGCTTGATGCCCAGCGAATCCAGCAGCTTGGCCTGCGCGCGCACGTTGTCGCGGATGGAAACCAGCGGAAAGTCCGGGCCATAGATTTTGCCTGTTTCGGGGTCTACCGAGCCGGGGCCGGTCGAGCCATAGCAAGAGCCCAGCAAATTGATGCAGATCACAAAATCGTGTTCGAGAGAGAGCACCGCGCCGGGCGCGAAAATCTCCGGCCACCAGGAACCCACCAGCGCCGAGCCGGTGAGCGCATGGCACACCAGCACGGCGTTGTCCTTGGTCGCGTTCAACCGGCCATACACTGCGTAATGCAGCGTAACGCCGGCCAATGCGCGACCGCAGTCCAGCATCAAGGACTCGTCAAGGACAAAGTCGCCCTCGTAGGTTGGCTCCAGAAAAGACTTTACCGGTGGCGAGATTCCGGTTCCGGCGCGAGCTTCAGTCATAGTCTTCATTGTGCAACATGATCCTTGCCCTTTGCTTATGCCTTGAAAACACTACCGTTGGCAACCGTGATTGCCTCATCCAGATCGGCAATAATATCGCGGATATCCTCGATGCCGACGCTCAGGCGCACCAGCTCGGGAGTGATGCCGGCATCAGCCTGCTCCTCCACCGAAAGCTGCTCATGAGTAGTCGAGGCTGGATGAATCACCAGCGATTTGACGTCGCCGATGTTGGCCAGCAGCGAAAAGACCGGCAGCGAGTTCAGCTTGTCGATCAGCTTCCTGCCCGCCTCCAGGCCGCCCTTGATGCCGAAGGTGACCAGACCGCCCTGCCCATCGGGCAGATATTTCAGCGCGCGCTGGTGATATTTGCTGGACTCCAGGCCGGGATAGTTGACCCAGGTCACCCCCGGATGCTTCTCCAGATGCCGGGCCACGGCCAGCGCATTCTCCGAGTGCCGCTGCAGCCGCAGGTGCAGCGTCTCAATGCCTTGCAGCACCAACCAAGCGCTGAAGGGCGAAAGCGTCGCGCCGGTGTTGCGCAAGCCCTGCACCCGCGCCTTGTAGATGAATGCCAGCGGGCCGAAAGCATCCGTATAAGCAAGGCCATGATACGACGGGTCCGGATCGGTGAAATTCTTGAAGCGTCCCGATCCGGCCCAGTCAAACTTGCCCGAATCCACAATCACGCCGGCAATGACGCTGCCATGGCCGCTCAGGAATTTGGTAGCCGAATTGACCACGATGTCCGCGCCCCACTCGATGGGCCGCACCAGCGCCGCCGAGGCCGCCGTATTGTCGATCACCAGCGGCAGTTTGTGGTCATGCGCAATCTTGGCCAACTTCTCGATATCCGCAACATCCAGCTTGGGATTGCCCAGCGTCTCGGCATAGAGAGCCCTGGTTTTGTCGTTGATGGCCGCGCTCAGACCGGCAAAGTCATCCGCATCGACAAAATGCACCTTGACGCCGTTCCGCCGCGGAAAAGTATGAGCCAACAGAGAGTAGGTGCCGCCATAGAGCGAAGTCGTCGAAACAATCTCGTCACCGGAGTCGGCCAGCGAGGAGAGCGCCAAGTCCTCCGCCGCGAGCCCTGAAGCCGTCGCCAGAGCAGCCGCGCCGCCTTCCAGAGCAGCCACCCGCTGCTCCAAAACGTCAGTGGTAGGGTTCATGATGCGGGAATAGATATAGCCAGGCTCCTTCAGGCCAAACAGCCGTCCAGCATGAGCGGCGTCATGGAAAACATAAGAAGAGGTCTGGAAGATCGGCGTGGATGCGGCTCCCGTGGTGGGATCGGGGACTTGACCTGCATGAACGGCAAGGGTGGCGAACTGCTGCTTATTCTCTTCGGGCATTCTGGGCTCCTTCTGGCTCTTGTGAGGTTTGGTTTGTGAATGCGGACCGGGCAGGTTGCGGGCCGCACCAAAAAACAAAAAACGGCCCGAATCCTCTTCGGACCCGGGCCGCTTGGCTTCAAGATCGGTTGCGCCTAGCGCATGCGCCGCTCAAGTGCCGCACGGACAGATCCGCACGCCATACACAGACACATGGCCATGGCCGCCGTCCCGCGATTTCTTGAGTTCGACATTGAAAGCAGTATCGACTCTGACCGGTGTGTGTGTCAAATGCAAATTGAATCCGAAGCGCCCTGTGTGCGCACTTCACGATCGTGCAAAGGCATTCAGTAAGCCTGTTCCCTATTTTCTACTCTTCAGCCTTCCACACATAGGCTCCCGGCTGGGGCAGGCCGATGTGCGCCAGCACGCGGCAGACGAACTGGCTGGCCATCTCCGCCGAGTCGATGGGCTTGTTGTAGAAAGCCGGAATCACGGGAAAAATTACAGCTCCTGCTTCGGCAGCCAGCGTCATATTGCGCAGATGAATGCGATTGAAGGGCGTCTCGCGCACGCAGAGAATCAGCGAACGACGTTCCTTGAGCGTCACATCGGCGGCTCTGGAAATCAGCGAATTGGCAAGGCCGTTGGCAATGGCCGCAAGCGTTCCCATCGAGCAGGGCAAAACGATCATGCCATTCGACGGGTAACTGCCGCTGGCGATGGCCGCGCCAATCTCTTTGTCATCGTGCTGCACAGTCTTTGTGGGCGCCGCGCCAAGCAGTTTTTCGAGCAGACTGTCGCGCCCGCTCAGCCCCAGTTCCTCGGCCAGCACGCGGAGCGAATTTTCCGAGGGCACAAAGTGGACTTGCGCCACGCGCTCGTCCGCCTCCAGCACGCGCAAAAGTTCCTGACACAAAATTGCGCCGGATGCGCCGGTCAGCGCTACGGTGAGATTCATTTTGTTTCCAGTCTTTTCAAGAGCCTCGCTCCTACTATCGACCCGCTCAAATAGAGTCCATTGTTCCGGTGGAGGACCATCGTCTTTCGCCTGAAAGCATAACTACAACCCCGACTTCTGATTCGTCGGCTCTGGCTCTCTCAATAAACCGTTGTATCTGAAGTCGTATAGCTCGCGCACCTCGTAGAGAGGAATCATTGCAGTCCACACCTGCCTCAGTCGCTTGTCAATATCAAAATCATTGAACTTATAAAAATGCTGAAGTTCGGTCAACAGGCAAAGGAGCAGACCGCCGACGCGACCGATGTGCATTGTGATGTGGAGCAGTGCGGCTGTTTGCACTTGCTCGCGTTTTTCATGCGCAAGTCGATCGGTCGCGATAAATGGATATAGGTCTGCCAATGCATCAAAACTTGCATGGGAAATTGCTGAATACTCTTTCCAGAACCCAAGCGTGAGATGTCTCAGAAGCTGCTTGTGAGCCGTATCTGGATCGACCCGCAGATACTCGCCTAACAGCGGCCATCTGTTGCTCTTGTCGCCCAAATCTGCGTTTGAGATCTGTTCTGCCCTCATGCCTTCAGCGATTGCTTTTCGTCTGTTTAAAAAATCTGCTTGCCATTGAGGGTCATTGCCATATCTGGCTTCATCGGCTTGTAGTGCTTCCCGCTTCCGAAAATAGCCACTGATACGAAATCTGCGCGCCCGCGCTGGGTCGTCAAGCAATGCGGTTGCGTTATAGAATCCATCGATCATTGTGCGTACGAGCGGCAAAATCACAAAGCTGTATGGGGTCCGATAACCGACCGTTCCAAAGCGGAAATCGTCACAATTGACCCAGCAAATAAGGTTATATGTTTCGTGCAACTGCCTAAGGATGACGCTGGTGTCAATTGGGATGGTTGAATTCGGACAAACCGTAGGCCCGTCACGCTCGACTTTGTTCGTGATGATTCTCGTAACATCGGCTAGCGGTTTAGCGAAGGTGCCAGCGTCAAGCACAGGAATCGTAGGGTCGGCGAGCCTCCAAAACTCTTGTTTCAGGCCTTCTTGACGTTCCTTGATCCTCGCATCAATCCATTCTTGCTTTTCCGATGAGAACATAAATACCGCCTCGCTCGACTGGGGAACAGGTCACTGGTTCTGGGTGCCCAAGGGCCCCAGGCTCGTTTCTGAGGCCTGGGAACCCCACTTTTATCACACCAAGACAAGTTTCACCCGCCGCCCCACAGCCGCAGCGGCCCGCTCCACTGTATCCAGTTGCACTTTATCGTTATCGGGGTCGAGCAGTTTGTTCAGATGCGCGCGGCTGGTGCCCATGCGTCGCGCCATCTCCACCTTGGTGATGCCCTGCTCCTGCATGGCCTTCTCCACCTGCCACGCCAAAACCCGCTTCACCGCGTGGTTGGTCGCATCCTCGTACAGCCCTTCCGTCTTGAGAAAATCATCCAGCGAAGAACCAATGTGCGGATTGCGTTTCATCGATCAACCTCCTTCTGTCGCGCTGTCGCGCTCGGAAATTACTCCCCCAGCACTCGCTTGAAGATGGCATCCACGTTGCCGAGTTGCCGCGTGTAGTCAAAGGTCCGGTCCAGCTTCTCGGGACTTAGCAGCTTGGTGATCTTCTCGTCACGAGCCACTTCGTCGCGGAAGACCAAATCCTCTTTCCAGGCGCGCATGGCGTGCGACTGAACGAGTCGATATGCATCCTCGCGCATCATCCCGGCCTCGGCCAGATCCAGCAACAACTGGCCGCTGAAGATCAGCCCGCCGGTCGATTCGAGATTCTTCTTCATCCGCACGGGATAGACCAGCAGCCGGTCGATCAGGCTCGTAGTCTTGGCCAGCAGATAATCCGTCAGGACGGTGGAGTCGGGGAAGATGACCCGTTCGACCGAGGAGTGCGAAATGTCGCGCTCGTGCCACAGCGGAACATCCTCAAAAGCCGCTTGCGCATTGCCGCGCAGCACCCGCGCCAGTCCGCAGATCTGCTCGGCGGTAATCGGATTCTTTTTGTGCGGCATGGCCGAGGAGCCCTTCTGCTTTTCGCTGAAGTACTCCTGCGCCTCACGCACCTCGGTCCGCTGCAGGTGGCGTACTTCCAGAGCGATCTTGTCCAGCGTGCAGCCGATAATCGCCAGCGTGGAAATATAGGCCGCGTGGCGGTCGCGCTGAATGACCTGCGTGGCCACCAGCGCCGGTTTAAGACCGAGCCGCACACAGATTTTTTCTTCGTGCTCGGGTTTGAGATGGCCAAAGGTGCCCACCGCGCCGGAGAGCTTGCCGACACGCATATCCTCGGCCGCCGCATCGAAGCGGACCAGATTGCGCTCCATCTCGGCGTACCAGTTGAGCAGCACCAGGCCGAAGGTCGTCGGCTCGGCGTGGATGCCGTGGGTGCGGCCAATGATGGGCGTCTGCTTGAATTCGAGGGCGCGGCGCTTGAGCACGGCCAGGAAATCCACGAGGCCGGTGCGGATCAGCGCCGAGGCTTCCTTGATCTGCAAGGCCTGCGCTGTATCGACGATGTCGTTCGAGGTCAGCCCGTAATGCAGCCAGCGGGACTCGGCGTCCAGGCCCTGCGCTTTCAGGCTCTCGGAAACTGCCGTGGTGAAGGCGATTACGTCGTGCTTCACTTCGGCCTCAATCTCCTGAATGCGCGCGACGGAGAAGGTGGCCTTGTTGGCAATGGCCTCGGCCGCCTCGACAGGAATCACCCCGTCGGCGGCCAACACGGTGCTTGCCGCCGACTCCACCTTCAGCCAGCAGCGGTACTTGTTCTCATCGGTCCAGATGCGGCCCATCGCCGCGCGTGTATAGCGTTCGATCAACGGAAACTCCTTATCAGAGCCACCATCCGCGGCTCCGCTCCAACTTTTGATTGTACGAGGCGCACGTCTTCAGGCGCGAGGAAGCCCCAGCCGCTGGCACAACTCATCCACCAGCAACCCCTGCCCCGGCTTGTAGGGCTGGAACCACTCGCCGTCGATCACCAGTTGCGGAACGGCCCGCTTGCCGACGTGGCGCACGACCTCAGCCGAAGCAGCCGGGTCGTGGTCCACGTCGATTTCGGTGTACTCGATGCCGTGAGAATTGAGAAACTGCCTCGCCGCACGGCAATCCCCGCACCAGGAAGTGGCATACATTTCAACTTTCATGCGGTCATTTTACTCGGTTTTTCGCTGCTGCCGTCTGGAGAATGCCCCGAAGCTAGCTCGACCGCCGTTCGCGAAAGAAACTGCGCAGCAACTCGGCAGATTCATCGGCCAGAATTCCCTGCTCCACCTGCATCTGGTGGTTGAGTTGCGAGTGGTTCAGCACCGAGAGCACCGAGCCGGCCGCGCCCGCCTTGGGGTCGGCGGCGGCATAGACCAGCCGGTCCAGCCGCGCATGAATCATGGCTCCGGCGCACATGGCGCAGGGCTCCAGCGTAACATACAGCGTGCAGCCCGGCAGACGGTAGTTGGCCACGGCACGGGCCGCCGCACGCAGGGCGACAATCTCCGCATGGGCCGTGGGGTCCACGTCGCGCAGCACGCGATTCTGCCCGCGCGCAACGATTTCGCCTTCGCAGACCACCACAGCGCCAATCGGCACCTCGCCCGCCTCCGCGGACAGGCGGGCCTCGTCGAGCGCGGCTTGCATGGCTTGGCGGTCGTCGATCATGAATTCAAACCTATTTTGGCGGCTGGGGTCCCCGCAGACTGGTCTTCGTCTGCGGGGTGAGAGGCGGGCTGCTGCTGGGTCATGCAATGCAGCGTGCCGAGGCCCCAGACAAGGTCCAAGCAGTGAATGCCGACGACTTCGCGGTCAGGAAAAAGACCCGCCAGCGTGTTCAGCACCACACGGTCGTTGGGATCCTGAAAGGTGGGAACCAGAACCAGCCCATTCGCGATATAAAAGTTGGCGTAACTGGCCGGGAGCCGCTGGCCATCAAAGACAACCGGGCGCGGCAGAGGCAACTCGACCACGTCGAACGGCTTGCCGTCGAGGGTGCGAGCGGCCTTGAGCCGGGAGAGATCCTCGGCCAGCGGCGCATGGTTGGGATCGCTTGCATCCGGCTCGACGCAAGTCACAATCGTCGTGGGCGCAACAAAGCGGCTAATGTCATCCACGTGGCCGTGCGTGTCGTCTCCGGCCACGCCGCGATTGAGCCAGAGGACCTGCTCGATGCCGAGAAAATCGTGAAAAACTTGTTCCAATTGCTCGCGGCTGAGGCCGGGATTGCGCTGCTGCACTTCACTGAGCAGGCATTCCTCGGTGGTGAGCAGAATGCCCGCACCGTTGGTGTCAATCGAGCCGCCTTCCAGCACGACGCGATGCGACGAGCCATCCTTCAGGCGAAGCTCAGGTTGCCATGCAGGAAGGCCAAGCAACTCCGTCACACGGGCCGGAAGCTGATCGTCGAGATGCCAGTTGGAGTATTTCGCCCAGCCGTTGAAATACCAGTTGGTGATGCCGACCTTGCCCTCACGGTTGCGCACAAAAATCGGCCCCGAGTCACGCGTCCAACTGCGGTCTGTGGGCCACGGATGGAAACTCACACGGTCCAGATTCGCTCCAGCACGCTCCAGAATTCCTTCGGCGCGATGTTCGGCTTTGGCGTCTTCGACCAGAAGATGCACCTGCTCCTGCGCAGCCAGCAGGCGCACAATCCCCGCGTAGACCCAGGGGATGGGCTGGAACTTGCCCGGCCAGTCCTCTGGATTGTGCGGCCAGGCCAGCCAAGTGGCTTCGTGCGGCTCCCACTCGGCCGGCATACGATAGCCCAGTTCGCGCGGCGTCTTTCCAGAAGGCGAAGGAGTTGGCATCACTATTTGGAATCTCCGTCCGCCGTCCGCACATCCACAGGATCGATATAGCGTCTGGTAATGTCGCCGTAGGCATCGATGCGGCGGTCGCGCAGAAAAGGCCAGTTGCGGCGCGTCTCTTCGATCAGCTCCAGGTCGATCTCGCCCAGCAGAATCTCTTCCGCGTCGTGCGAGGCCTTGGCGATGACGCGGCCGAAAGGATCGGACAGGAAGCTGCCGCCCCAAAACTCGATTCCCGGCCCGCTGACGCGATTGCCCGCAACGTCACCATGCTCCATGCCCACGCGGTTCACGCCGGCCACATAGACGCCGTTGGCGATGGCGTGAGATCGCTGAATGGTCTGCCACGCTTCATATTGCGCCTTGCCAAACTCATCCTTCTCCGCCGGGTGCCAGCCGATGGCGGTGGGATAGAAGATCGCCTCGGCGCCCTGAAGAGCGGTGAGCCGCGCGGCCTCGGGATACCACTGGTCCCAGCAGACCAGCGTTCCTACACGGCCGAAAGCGGTGTCCACGGCCTGAAAGCCCCGGTCGCCGGGCGCAAAGTAATATTTTTCGTAGAAGAGCGGGTCGTCCGGAATGTGCATTTTGCGATAGATGCCGGCAATGGCCCCATCGGCATTCAGGGTGACCGCCGTGTTGTGATAGAGACCCGGCGCGCGGCGCTCGAACAGCGAGGCGATAATTACGACGTGCAGCTCGCGGGCCAACGCGGCCAGCCGCTCGGTCGATGGCCCAGGAATCGGCTCGGCCAGATCGAAAAGGCGAAGGTCCTCGCGCTGGCAGAAGTATTGAGTGCGAAAAAGCTCCGGCAGGCAGACGACGTTGGCACCCAGCCGGGCCGCCTCGCGGATATGACGCACCGCCGCGACGAAGTTGGCCTCCGGCTCCGAGCCCATGCGCATCTGCACAAGCCCTACGTTATATTTGCGCGCATTCGCCATCTTCGCTTAGTCAACCCTCACGGAAACAACACGGCAAGGCCAACCCCGACCTGCGGGATTGGCCTCATTTGGTCCTATAGTTCGCGCTCAGCGCTCTTCCAGGATGAAGACGGCGGCGGCAATGGCTGTGGTCCACAGGCCGCGCTTGTCGCCCACAGCCGACTGCGTCACGTTGCTGGTGCGAACAATCTTGTTGGAGATGCGGTAAATCTCCTTTTTCTCGTCCCAACTCTTGTCCGGGTCGAAATCCACGTCCAGAGTAGTGGCCAACATCTCCGCCGCCAACTCCTCGGCGTACTCTCCGGCCTGCTCCTCGGTCTCGCCAAAGCTATGGTGCTCACTCAGGTAGCCGTAGGTGTTTTTATTCGCGGGAAGCGCCATGCCGATGCTCGATGCCAGCAACCGGTGCGGCTCGCGCGTCGAGTTTTCCGCAATCACCGCAAAAACCACCTCGCCGGGGTTCACATATTTGAGCCCCTCCTTGCGCGTAATCAGCTTGCAATTCGGCGGAAAGATGGAAGAAACGCGCACTAAATTCTGCGAGGCAATGCCCGCATCCCGAAGCGCCATTTCAAAGGAAGTCAAGCGTTCCTTGTGCTTGCCTACTCCCTTAGTGAAGAAGATCCTCTTCGGGACCATGCTTTTTCCCAATTCCTATGTATCCTCCGTGTGTCTAAAATCAGAGATTGAGCATCACAACGTACCGGTTGAGTTTATCGCATTTGGAAGGGTTGGAACAGGGTACAAACGGTTTTTATTCAGGCTCAAATGGAAGCCCGCCCGGAGTGGAAGGGATGGCCCGCCTTGCAGGATGCTGACAGGGCATGTACATGGGAGAAACACGCTATTTTCCGCCGCTCAATCCTTTTTCATGCAACTTTTTGTCTTTTGCTGCGTTTAAAAGAACATGAAGAGTATTTGCTGGCTTGGAATCGGCCTTTTGAGCGCGGGAATCGGTTGCATCCCGGCCCTGGCGCAAGCGTCTCTGGAAGCGCAAGACCCGGCAGCTCCGCCCGTTGCGGCTAATCCAGTGACACACCCTCAGGCTGTTCCGGTCGATTTGGACTGGGTTCCTCCCGCTCTGGCGCAACTTAACGCGCAGGCCGCCGCCAAGTCCAGCTTCACCCTGGACCGCGACCTGCTGACCGCCGCATCCGGCCTGCTTCCCAAACCGGACCTGCAAACCCGCCAGGCGATCGCCAAGCTCGACGGCCTCAGCGTGCATCTGCTGCGCTTCGGCGCGGCTGGCCTTGCGGACGAGACGCAGGTGGAAGCCGTGCGCGAGGCCTACCACCAGCACGGCTGGAAACACCTGGTGACCACGACCGGCGGTGGCAGTCCGCTTCGCAATGGAAAAGCCGATGCATGGCTGGTTCTGGAGGGCGCGAATGTGCGCGGCGCGGTGGTACTGGTGGAAACCTCCAACAGCCTCACGCTGGTAACCCTCAAGGGCAACCTCAGCGCCGTTGACCTGCTTCATCTGCGCGGACTGTTTGGCATTCCGCACTTTGCCGCCGATGAATTCAAGGACGCCAAGGACAAGTAGGGGAAGAGGCGCATCGCTGACCGCACATGCGTTCCATAACCCGAAAGGACGCCTCTTCCTCTAACATAGGAGAAAAGAGGTTTCCAGAGCCATGCAAACGACCTATAACGGGCAGAAATTGCCGCAAGACGGCCAACCGATTCAGTACACTGACGGGCAATTCATCGTGCCCAACCACCCCATCCTTCCTTATATCGAGGGCGACGGCACGGGACGCGACATCTGGAGGGCCTCCGAGCGGGTCTTCGACGCCGCAGTCAAGAAGGCCTACGGCGGCAAGCGCGCCATCCGCTGGTTTGAGATCTTCGCCGGCGAAAAAGCCTTTCGCAAGTTCGACACCTGGCTGCCGGACGACTCCGTGGCCGCCGCGCGCGACCTGCGCGTCTCCATCAAGGGACCGCTGACGACGCCCATCGGCGGCGGCATCCGCTCGCTCAACGTGGCCCTGCGCCAGTTGCTCGATCTCTACGCCTGCGTGCGGCCGGTGAAGTATTACCAGGGCGTGCCCAGCCCGGTGAAGCACCCGGAAAACGTCGACATCGTGATCTACCGCGAGAACACCGAGGACGTATACGCGGGCATCGAATTCAAAGAGGGCTCGGACGACGCCGCCCGCCTGATTGAGTTTTTGAACGGCGACCTGCTCAAAAACGGCAAGAAGCAGGTCCGCAAAGACTCCGGCGTGGGCATTAAGCCCATCTCTGTCTTCGGCAGCAAGCGGCTGGTGCGTGCCGCCATCAAATTTGCGCTCAGCACGGGCCGCAAGACCGTCACCCTGGTCCACAAGGGCAACATCCAGAAGTTCACCGAGGGCGCTTTCCGCGAGTGGGGTTACGCGGTTGCCACCGAGGAGTTCCGCGCGCAGACTGTCACCGAGCGCGAGAGCTGGATTCTGCGCAACAAGGACGAGAATCCCAACCTGACGGTCGAAGAGAATGCCGCGCTGATCCAGCCCGGTCTGGAGTTCGGCTCGCCCGCTTTCCGCGACGCCATTTACGCCGAGGTCAAGGCAGTTCTCGACTCCATCGGCCAAAGCCACGGCAACGGCGCGTGGAAAAACAAGCTGCTCATCAACGACCGTATCGCCGACTCCATCTTCCAGCAGATCATCATTCGCCCGGAGGACTACAGCGTGCTAGCCACCACCAACCTCAACGGCGACTACATCTCGGACGCCGCAGCGGCGCAGGTCGGCGGCCTGGGCATCGCTCCCGGCGCCAATATCGGGGACGGCTACGCCATTTTCGAGGCGACGCACGGCACCGCGCCGAAGTATGCCGACAAGGATATGATCAATCCCGGTTCACTGATTCTCTCCGGCGTCATGATGCTGGATTTCATCGGCTGGAAAGAAGCGGCCAAGCTCATCGAATCAGCGCTCGAAAAGACGATTCAGCAGAAGTTCGTCACCTATGATTTCGCGCGCCAGACCGACGGCGCCACCAAGGTGGGCACCAGCGAGTTTGCCACCCGCATCATCGACAATATGTAAAAGCAGAGATCAGAGAACAGAGGTCAGCACGAATCGCTTCTCTGATCCCTGCTCTCTGAAAGCTCCCAGGAAGGTATCGAATGCGCAGGAAAGTAAGCATTGTGGGCGCGGGTAACGTGGGTTCGACGGCTGCCCTCTGGATCCTGGCCAAGGAACTGGCCGATGTGGTGCTGCTCGACGCGGTCGAGGGCGTGCCGCAGGGCAAGGCGCTCGATCTCGCCCAGGCTCTTCCCATCGCAAAATCCGGCGTCCACATCACCGGCACGAATGACTACGCCGACACGGCCAGCAGCGACATCGTCATCATCACCGCAGGCCTTCTCCGCAAGGCGGGCATGAACCGCAACGACCTGCTGCACGCCAATTTCAAAATCATGTCCGATGTGATCGGGAAGGTGGTCACTTACTCGCCCGAATCGATTCTCATCATCATCTCGACTCCGCTGAACGCCATGGTGCAGGCCGCCTATCGCCTATCGGGCTTCAATCGCGAACGAGTTCTGGGCATGGCCGGCGTTCTCGATGCTGGCCGCTTGCGCAGTTTCATCGCCGCGGAACTGGATGTAAGCGTGGAAGACGTGAGCACCTTTATTATGGGCGGTCACGGCGACACCATGATTCCACTTATCCGCTACACAACCGTGGCTGGCATTCCAATTACCGAACTGCTTCCCCAGGAGCGCATCGATGCCATGGTCCAGCGCGTACGCGACAGTGGCACCGAGATTGTGAAGCACCTCAAGACCGGCAGCAGCAGCTATGCGCCTGCCGCGGCCGCCGTCGAGATGGCCGAGGCCATTCTCAAGGACAAGAAGAAGATTCTGCCCTGTACCGCTTACCTCCAGGGCGAATACGGCATCGACGGCTGCTGCGTCGGCGTGCCCTGCAAGCTAGGCGCGGCCGGATTGGAAAACATTCTCGAGATCAAGCTCACCGACAAAGAGCACGCGGCCCTGATGAAAAGCGCCGCGGCCGTCAAGGAACTCTGCGACGTCATCGGCATGTAACTCTTTCCGCAATTCCATCTTCTCCGCTTCACCCCATGGGCCATTCCGCCAAGCGAAATGGCCTTTGCCTTTTCTGCTCCATCCAATGATGGGCACTTCTGTCCATCGGATGTACGAAGACATACCCCCTCTCAGAGACTAGCCTTCTGGGGAATCAGACTCGCGGAAAATTGTGTTCCTTTCACGCGCCGCAAGTTCACAGAAGCACGCACATAAATCCCGGCCGGGCACACAGAGTATGTTCCCGGTCGAGGATCTCCGCCTTCATCAGCGGTTCTATTTAACATGCAGTTTTTATGGGAGAGCCATCATGCAAAAAGTCTGCGCGACAATTGTTTTTAGTCTCTGTATGTTGAGTGCGTTTTCGCACCATCTTTTTGGTCAGTCGAGCTCCTCAGTCGTCGAGGGCATGGTTCAGGACGTCACGGGCGCTGTGATCCAGAAATCCAGCGTTGACCTACTGAACATGGAGACTGGCGGGAAGCTGTCAACACGCACGAATGAAGCCGGAGTCTATGCATTTTCCTCCGTTCAGCCTGGCATTTATTCGCTGGAGGTCTCCAAGCCAGGATTCGAGTCATATAACATCACGAACTTCAGAGTTACCGCTTCAGAGCGCGCCACGCAGAATGTTGTTTTAAGACTCGGCTCAGCCTCGGCGACGATAACCGTCGATGCGGCCGGTTCCGGTTCTCTTTGGGAGCCGAGTTCGAATGAGTTGGGAACGCTCATCGAGCAACAAAACGTTCGTGACTTGCCTTTGAATGGCCGCGATTTTTTGCAGTTGGGTCTTCTATCCGGCGCCACGCAAACTTCCGGTACAACGGTCTCGGACTTTACCACTCTTCAGGTTGGTCATCCCGATCGCACCATTATTATTGACGGAATAGAACAGGACCTCACCGGATTCTCAATCAACGGCGTATCCACCGCGGGAAGCCGACTTGGACAAGCATCCTTGAATCTGTCCGTCGCAGCCATTGACCAATTCAGAATTCACGAGGGATTCTTTCTTCCTTCCGAGGGGCCCAATGACGCTGGCGTGGTGAGCCTGGTAACCAAGGGTGGAAGCAATCATCTGCACGGTGAGGCCTTCGAATTCGTCAGGAACACGGCGTTTGATACAAGAGAGTATTTCGATCTGCCGGGCGCCCCGCCCAGTCCCTTTCATCGCAACCAGTTCGGCGGTGCCGCAGGTGGTCCCATCCTGCGGAATCGCCTGTTCTTCTTTGGCCATTACGAGGGCCGCCGCCAGGTCCTTTCCAACACGGCAAAAGCCACCGTTCCCTCGGCAAAAATGTTTGGCGGAAACTTCTCCGAACTAAGCACCGTCATCTACGATCCCGACACCTATGATCCCAACACGGGATTAAGACAGCCATTTGCGGGAAATATCATTCCAGAAAAACGCATCAACTCCATGGCCACAAAGCTGCTCGCCTATTATGTGTCTGCTCCAAGTTACTCATCTCAGAACCTTGCAGGCAATCCGGTAACTACCGATAACTACGATCAATATGGGGGTCGCATCGACGTAAGCCTTAACGCGAAGAACAACCTCTTTGGTCAGTATGTCCACGAAAACTCGCCGACTGTGAACGCGGCTCTTTTTCCTCTTGCTGGCTATGGCTTTCCGTTGACCACGAAGTTTTTCATGACTCAGTTGACCAGCACGTTGACCACTCATCTTGTGAATGAGTTTCGCATCGGATTTCTTTACCCTTCGGTATTCAATGCCGGGGCCACACAAGCCGATGTGCAAGGTAAGATGGGCTTCACGGGAACAGCGGATCTGAATGGAGTTCCCGGAATCTATCTGAGCGGCTTTAATACTTCTGGCGCTACCTCCTCGACTCCTTCGTTCGGCCGCGCCCAAGGCCTGATCGGGAACATTGACAACCAGTATCAGATGCATGAAAGCATGAATCTTCTGAAGGCAAAGCATGAAATGAGCTTTGGCGTAGACTTTAACTACGTTCGGACGGTTCAGGAGAGTTCGAACTTCTATTCGCGGGGCGGCGTGTATTTCAACCCGGTCTACACCGCGCAACTGGCGACAAATGGCGCCGGGGCGCTGGCGCCGGTGTCAGGCACGGGCAACTCCTTCGCGGACTTCCTGCTGGGCATGCCCCAGACCGGCACCGTAACATCCATGCCTCGCACTCATTTTCGCTGGACCGCGGTTACGCCCTATGTTCAGGACACCTGGCGAATTCTTCCCAACCTTACCCTCAACCTGGGTCTCGGATGGGATTTGAGCACACCGCCCAACGCGGTTGGGTCCGACAAGTTGTATCCTCACGCCTTCGACTTTCATACCGGCCAGGTAAAGTTTGCCGCCTTGGGAGACATCAGTCCCGAGGTCTACAAGATCGATCTCAACAACTTTGCTCCTCGCGCGGGAATATCATGGCAGCCTGATTTTTGGCCTGGAACGGTCATTCGAGCCGGCGCTGGAGTTTATTATCCAGCGGAGAATGCCATTTATGAGTTATTTGCAATTACTGCTCCGGGTGTCGCAATCGTTCAGTCCATCACCAATAAATCTGTTGTGACGCCTACTTATGTGCTGGGACAGAACGTATTTCCAGCGATGACTCAGACCACCATCACCAGGACGTTTGCGGATAACATCAGCGGTACAATCACCGCGCTGGACAGCAATTTACGCACGACTTACATTGATCAATGGAGTCTGGCGATTCAGCACTCGCTCAACAAGAGCACAATAGCCGAAATTGATTACATTGGGTCGCAGTCGCGCAAGCTGCCGATCCGGTGGAATGCCGACGATTGCTCTGTGGCAGGTTCTTACTATTGCGATTCATCTGTTCGCCCCTACAAGCAGTTTAATTACATCTACGAAGCCGCGGACGAGGGAAGTTCAAGTTACAACGCCCTGGTCGCAAAAGTACAGCGGCAGTTCTCCAATGGCCTGAGCTTCGTAAGCAATTACACTTGGTCAAAAGTCCTCAGCAACACCGAACAGGGCGGGGTGCCCGTTGGGATTAACGAGAGAGGCGCCTGCCTGAGCTGCGATCGGGGAATGGCTGGGTACAACGCTCCGCAACGCCTGGTTGCAAGCGGCGTATGGAATCTTCCATTCGGCAGAGGAAGGCAATATATGAACGGAGTTTCCCCGGTTTTGAATCAGATCGTGGACGGCTGGACTCTGGATACGATTGCGACTTTCTCGAAGGGAAACCCATTCACGGTATTGGCCGCGAGCAGCACGACCATGGACCCGATGACGCAATTCCGCGCCGACAAACTCTGCAATGGCCGGTCCAGCCTGAAAAACAAGAATGTCCGCAGCAATGGCCACTACTGGTTTGATACCGCGTGTTTTGCAACGCCCGCGGCGAATTACTTCGGAAATTCAGGACCGAATATCATCACCGGGCCGGGCGTCAGCAATTGGGACATTGGCGCGGGGAAACTCATTGCTTTGCGCGAATCAATGAACCTGCAGTTTCGGGCGGACGCATTCAACGCCTTCAATCATGCGCAATTTCTGAATCCCGACAGCACGATGACAGATACCAACTTTGGCCGTATCACGACGACGGGTCCATCCAGAGAGTTTCAACTCGCGCTGAAGGTGCTCTGGTAGATAAACGGCACAAAAAAAGCAGAGCGGCTGCCTTCCTTTCGAAACGGCAGCCGCTCTCTATAGATTCAACTGTTAGTCGTTAGCAGCTTCCTTGTCAGTCTCAACCTCGCGCTCGGCCAGGTGATCGAACCAGGTGAGCTTGAGAATCAGGGACGTAACCAGAACCACGCCCACAGCCATGGCAACGCGATCCCACTCTTGAATCACGATATAGAGTGGCAGCGCGACCAGCGAGATCTGCCAGACAATGCCGACGGCGATATTGAACATATCGCGGAAAAAGTCCTTGTTGCGCTTGAAGCCGGGATCTTCGGCCAGGACTTTCTTGAGCACCGGTCCCCAGAAGCCCCACGGCCGCACGCGGCGGTAGAAGTCCATGAGAACCTCGTCGGGCTCGGCCTTCGTCAGCAGCGTGCCCAGCAGGCAGCCGACCAGCGAGATTGCCAGCACCAACGGGAAGACAATTGTAACTTCGAGATTGACGGGATACTTGGCCTGAAAGCTTTGCACGATCGGCAGACTGTCAAGCAGTCCGGGAAAGGCCAGCACCAGCGCGGAACAGATGCCGGTGATCATGCCCCAGAAGTAACCGTAGCCGTTAAAGCGCCACCAGTACCACTTCAGCACATTGGAAGCGGTATAGCCACCCCACAAGCCCGAGACAATCCACATCACCACCGAGTTCACGCTGGTAACGTTCCATCCGATCAGAACGCCGATCACCACCACGGCAAAGGAGCTGAGATAGGCGAGGCGAACGTAGGTTTTGGGGGCTGCATTCGGGTTGATGAAGCGCTTGTAAATGTCGTTGACGAAGTAAGGCGGCGCGGCGTTGACCGTGGCCGCAAAGTTGGACATGAAAGCCGCCAGCAGACCGGCGATCAGGAATCCCAGCAGACCAGCGGGAACGAATCGGCCCAAGGCCATCGGCAACACATTTTCAAAGTCCAGATTCGTGCCCATGGCGCGGAGATCGGGACCAAAGAAGGCCGCCGCCAGCACCGTCAGGCCAATGATAAGGAAGTAACGGGGAGGCGTGAGCACGATGTTGACCCAGGCGCTCATCATCGAGGCCTCGCGCGGATTCTTGCTGGAGAGCACGCGCTGCATATCGTAGTTCGGCGCCGGACCGGCCGCGGAAATCAAGATGCCCTTGAAGAGCAGCATCATGACGAAGAAACCGAACAGTTCATATTTGTCCTGGGAAATCTTGGCCGTGGCAGCGGGCAGCAGCGTTGACCAATCCAGGCCCAGATGCCAACCAAAGAAGAGGTTGTCCCAGCCGGCGGGCACCAGCCGATGCAGGGTGCCGGGCGCCACTTTCATCATGGCGATCACGCCCACGGCAAACGAGGCAATGGCCAGAATGAAGAACTGCACCACCTCGGTGATGACCACGCTGATCATGCCGCCCTTGATGACGTAAACAGCGGTAATGGCGACCAGAATCAGCGCGTATTCGTTCGGCGAAAGATGCCAGGGCAGGAACTCCGCGGCAAACTTGCCAATGCCCTTGAAGCCGTAGGTGAAGAAGCCGATGATGCTGACGAAGGCGTAGACCACTACGATCAGGTGCGCCAGTTGCGCGCCGCGATCCGTGCCGAAGCGCGTCTTGATCCACTCCGCGCCGGTCATCACCTTCGAGCGGCGCAGCCAGGCGGAGAGATAGACCATCAGGAATATCTGGTTGAAGGTCGGCCAGAGCCAGGGTATCCAAACGCTCTTCAGGCCATAGACGAACATCCAGTAGACCAGCAGCATGGTGCCGCTGATGTCGAACATTCCCGAGGCGTTGGAGATGCCCAGCATGTACCAGGGCATCTTGTTGCCACCGAGGAAATAGTTCTGCATGCTCTGCGAAGCGCGTTTGGAAACCCAATAGCCTATGAGCACCGTACTCAGCAGATAGGCCAGGATAATGACGATGTCAACAATGTGAAGATGCAACGCTCAACTCCTCGATGCCCGCAGGCATCTTTTCTCCGCTCTCCGCGGGAGATGCAAAACCGCAACCCTTACTGCAATTCGCCGGCAAGCAGGAACACCAGCGGTGCCTGCCAGTTGATGGCAATCTCATTGCTTGCGTACGAAGCCTGCTGATCGGCATAAACCTTGGCCGGAGGCAGATCTTTTGGTAACGCTACCAGAATAGCGTCTTGCCGGCCTGCGTTCGGCCCGCCGGACAGCAACCCCGGCCAGGGCGCGCCCGTATGCGCAGCGCTGGGCCGGTGATGCGGATGCTCAAACGGATGTTCGCCCACCTGAGTTACCCAAGATAGAGAAAACGTGTTCCGCCCCAGCAGATAGTGCAAATTGTCCCGCGCCGCATCCACGAACTCCGTGCTGGGCTGAAAGACGTTGGCAATCAGAAGATACACGCCATAACTGGCCGCCACGCCGTTCGAACCCCAGACATAATCGCTGGCCTTCAAGCTCACATGGTAGGGATTGGCGCGCGTGCGCTCGACCACCGCCTGCGCCGCCGCCACGGTGCGCTTCCGAATCGTCCTCATCACTTCGGCATCCGCGCCTTGGTGCGTGGACAGAGTATAGGTCCACAACCCCATCGCTCCCACCGAGCCCCAGTTCTCTGCTGGAGGCGAATCCAGGCTGGGAAGGAACCCAGCATAATTTTTCAGAAAAAAGTCGTTATACTGCGCGTCGCCCGTGGTGCGCCAAAGCTCCGCCGCCGCCCACAGCCGTTCGTCCTGGCAGTTCTGGTCGCCATACTCGCCGGTCGTAACGCCGGCAGGATTCCGGAAAGTGACATTCGGGTATTTCTCAGTCCAGGCCCAAGCCTTCCCTGCCGCCTCCAGCGCCTGCGCGGCAAACTTCGCATCGTAGGGCTTGTAAACCCGAGCGGCAATCGCGCCGACGGCCGCCAGATCCGCTGTCGCGCAGGTGCTCTTGAAGGGCGCCGCTCCAGTCCCGATCACTTCGCTGGGCAGCGTGTCCTGCTCCGGCGCGACAAAGCCGGAAAAATTATTGCTGGTCTGCTTGTGCCAGACGCCCCCGTCCTCGTCTTGCATCTTCAGCATCCACGCCAGATTCCAACGCGCCTCGTTCAGAATGTCCGGCGTTCCGTTTCCTGTCTCGGGAATGTGAAGCGAAATGTCCTTGATTTTCCGCCCGAAGATTTCCCAGGTCCAAAGCAGCGTGCCGGTGCTGATGCCGGAGTTGACCACGTAGCGGCCATAGTCGCCCGCGTCATGCCAGCCGCCAATATTGTCCCGTTGCCCCTTGGCGCCCGAAGAGGGGCTGAATTCACCATGCAGATGGCAGGCGGGATGGCTGTAACCGGGAAACTCCGGCCCCAGGTCGACCGCCGTCCCGCAGCGCTGCCCATAAAAACCGCGCATGGCCATGTAATAGGTGTGCTCAAAAACATTCGGGCCTATCGCGAAATCCCAGCTGCGCCCGACGCCCGAAATCTCCAGATAGTAGCGCCCCGCCTGCCGCAAGGCCGAAAAGTCGGCGGCCTGTACCCTGTCTCCGGAGTTCGCGTCGCTGGCTGCCGCAGACAGTTTTCCCTTGAAAACGACCACATTGTCGCTGGAACGCCGAACTTCAAAGGTCGCTGCGGGAGCGCTGACCAGCGCGACCTTGGGACCGTTCAGCGGATAGCCAACTTGGTCCACTTTGATCGCCAGTTGTGCGGTTTCAGCCCCCTGCGCAAGAGCAGCGAGGCAAAACAAGAGGCTGGCCAGAACGACGAAATGAAAAAGCTCTCGACGGGCTTGTACGCCCTTGGAGGGTAAAAACAAGGATTTTTCCATGTCTACGGCTTCGTTTCCCGGTAGTGCTTGGGGGAATATTCAAAAACGTCAAAGCTTCTCAGCTTCTCCTGAGTTTTGGCAACAAATCCAGAGCCCTCGGATGGGTCCCCTGATTCCGCTTATTTTGATACTTTTTCACACTTACATAACGTCGCGCAAATCCATGGGGCCTTTCGGTCAATTATTTTCAATGTACCGCAAATCCTTCTGCAAAATCGTTTGATAAGGATTTATGCTGAATGAGACACATACGTGACGTTCCTTTGAGGGAGTATTCCAGAAAATGAAGTTTGGATATTTCGACGATTTGCATCGCGAATACGTGATAACGCAACCAAATACGCCTCTGCCCTGGATCAACTACCTTGGCTGTCAGGCATATTTCGGGATCATCTCCAACACGGCCGGGGGCTACTCGTTCTATCGCGATGCTCGCCTGCGCCGGATTAGCCGCTACCGGTACAACAACGTGCCCATGGACTCCGGCGGGCGCTACGTATACCTGCGCGACGATGAATCCGGGGAGTTCTGGTCGCCTTCGTGGCAGCCTACGCGCCACGCCCTCAAGGACTACACCTGCCGCCACGGCATGGGCTACACGGTGATCGGATCGAGCACCAGCGGCATTGAGGCGCACACGCGCTACTTCGTGCCTCTGGACGAAAATCTCGAAATCTGGCAGCTCACGGTGACCAACCGGCGCTCGACTAGAGCCTCCATATCCGGTTTCGCCAGTATCGAGTTCTGCCTGTGGGATGCCCAGGACGACGCCACCAACTTCCAGCGCAACTTCAATACAGGCCAGGTGGAAGTGGAAGACGGCGTCATCTATCACAAGACGGAGTATCGCGAGCGCCGCAACCACTTTGCCTACTTCGCCTGTTCCGAGCCCGGCGGCCGTTTCGACACGCAGCGCGATGCCTTCCTCGGCCCCTATCGTGGCTGGGACAAGCCCGTCACCGTGGAGTCCGGCCAGTTGACCAACTCCATTGCCCACGGCTGGTCGCCCATGGGTGCACATCAGGTCAAGCTTGACCTTGCCCCCGGAGAAACGCGGCAAATCGTCTTTGTGCTCGGCTACCACGAGAACCCGGTCGACCAGAAATTCGATCCGCCGGAGTCCCAGACCATCAATAAGAAGACGGTCAAGCCGGTCATTGCCAAGTACCTCGACCCGAAACAAGCCGATGCGGCTTTCGAGCGGCTGCGGCAATATTGGGACAGTCTGCTCGGCGTCTTCCAGGTCAACACGCCGGACATTCACACCAACCGCATGGTGAATATCTGGAACGCCTACCAATGCATGGCCACCTTCAACATGTCGCGGTCGGCATCGTTTTATGAGTCCGGCATCGGACGCGGCCTCGGCTTCCGCGACTCCAATCAGGATCTGCTGGGCTTTGTTCATATGGCGCCCAAGCGCGCCCGCCAGCGCATCATCGATCTTGCCTCGACACAACTGCCAACCGGCGGCGCGTACCACCAGTACCAGCCGCTGACCAAGCGCGGCAACAACGACATCGGCAGCGGTTTCAACGACGATCCGCATTGGCTGATCGTCGGCGTCTCGGCTTATCTGAAGGAAACCGGCGACTGGAGCATTCTTGACGAGCCGGTTCCCTACGACAACCAGCCCGGCTCGGAAAAGCCGCTCTACGAGCACCTGCAGCGCAGTTTCAACTACACGCTGAGCCGCCTTGGACCGCACGGGCTGCCCTTGATCGGCCGCGCCGACTGGAACGATTGCCTCAACCTGAACTGCTTCTCCGACACTCCTGGCCAAAGCTTCCAGACCACCACCAACAAGGAAGGCAAGGTGGCCGAGTCGATCTTCATCGCCGGCCTGTTTGTCTTTGCCGGCCGCGAGTTGGCAGCAATTGCCAACCACTGCGGGCTTGGAGCAGAAGCTTCGTCCTATCTGACGGAAGTCGCCAAGATGGAAGCGGTGGTTCTCAAGTCCGGCTGGGACGGGGATTGGTTCCTGCGCGCCTATGACGACTTTGGCGCCAAAATAGGCTCCAAGGAGTGCGAGGAAGGCAAGATATTCATCGAGTCCAACGGCTTCTGCACGCTGGCCGGCATCGGCCTGGACGACGGCAAGGCCGCTTCGGCACTGGCTGAAGTCAGCAAGCGTCTGGCCACCAAGCACGGCATCGTGGTTCAGCAGCCGGCTTACTCCCGGTACTACATCAACCTGGGCGAAATTTCCTCTTACCCGCCGGGATACAAGGAAAACGCCGGCGTCTTCTGCCACGTCAACCCCTGGGTCATGATCGGCGAGACGCGGTTGGGCCACGGCGATCAGGCCCACGACTACTACACCCGCATCAATCCATCGGCGCGGGAGGCGATCAGCGACCTGCATCGCTGCGAGCCGTACGTCTATGCGCAGATGATTGCGGGCAAGGATGCGCCCAGCTTCGGCGAGGCCAAGAACTCCTGGCTGACCGGCACGGCGGCCTGGAACTACTACGCCATCGTGCAGTGGATTCTCGGCATCCGCACCTCGCTGGACGGACTGCAGATCGCCCCGGTGATTCCCCAGAGCTGGCCCGGCTTCACCGCGACCCGCGTCTATCGCGGAGTGACGTACAAGATTTCCATCGAGCGCAAGGGCAAGGGGAATCAGATCGCTCTCACCGTGGACGGCGTCGCCCTCGAGGGAAACATCGTGCCCCCTCCCACCGATGACCGGAAGGAAATCGAGGTCAAGGGTATCCTGAGCTAGGGGCCAATGTTGGGCGTCCCAGGTTCCGATTTGGATCTGGGATGCCCAACGGCCCCCTTCATAAGGAGGAGTACCTTGTACATCGCGAACGAACAGCGCTATGACACCATGCAATATCGCCGTTGCGGCAGGAGCGGCCTTCGTCTGCCCGCCATCGCCCTCGGCCTCTGGCACAATTTCGGCGGAGTTGACGCCTTTGAGAATGGCCGCGCCTTGGTGCGCAGGGCTTTCGACCTAGGCATCACCCACTTCGACCTGGCCAACAACTATGGCCCGCCGCCGGGAAGCGCGGAAGCAAACTTCAGCGAGATTCTGCGCCTCGACCTCAAGCCCTATCGCGATGAGCTGATTATCAGCACCAAGGCCGGCTACGATATGTGGCCCGGTCCTTACGGCAACTGGGGATCGCGCAAGTATCTGCTCGCCAGCCTCGACCAGAGCTTGAAGCGCATGGGCCTGGACTATGTGGATATTTTCTATTCCCATCGCCCCGATCCTGAAACGCCCATCGAAGAAACCATGTCGGCTCTCGATCAGGCGGTGCGCTCCGGCCGGGCGCTCTATGCCGGCATCTCCAACTACAACCCGGAGCAGACCGCGGCGGCAGTGAAGATTCTGCGCGAACTCGGCACCCCCTGCCTCATTCATCAGGTCAAGTACTCGATGTTCAAGCGCACCCTTGAGGATGGCCTACTGGACGTGCTGGGTCAGGAAGGCGTCGGCGGCATCGCGTTCTGCCCGCTGGCGCAGGGCCTGCTGACGGACCGCTACTTGCAGGGCATTCCCGACGGTTCGCGCGCCTCCAAGTCGTACAGTTTTCTCAAGAGAAGCGACATCGACGAGCAGGTTCTGGGCCGGATTCGCGCCTTGAACGAGCTGGCAGCCGGGCGCGGGCAATCGCTGGCGCAGATGGCTCTGGCCTGGGTGTTGCGTGACAGCCGCATCACTTCCGCGCTAATTGGAGCCAGCCGTGTGGAGCAGATTGAGCAGAACATCGCCACGCTTGCCAACCTCAAGTTTTCCAGCGAGGAAATTGCTCGCATCAACACAATTTTGAGTTAGTCCGCGCTGGATGGTCACGATACCGTAGAATCTGGATTGGGTCGGCTCCTAGAGTCTTCCGTGCCCCATCCTTTCCGCAGGTTTATCGCGAAAAGGATGGGAAACCACAGGCCTCAACCAGCCCTCTTCATCAGGAGGTGTTCTTGTGCAAGAACTACGGCAAAAGGTGGAAACGGAGCTTTGCAAGGACATCCTGCCCTTCTGGCTCAAATACGCCATCGACGACGAATACGGCGGCTTCCGTGGCCAGATCGCCAACGATTTGACCATCGATCCGCACGCCGACAAGGGGCTGATCCTCAACGCGCGCATCTTGTGGACCTTTTCCAAGGCCTTCAGCGTCTATCGCGACCCGGCGTATCTGACTGCGGCGCGCCGCGCATATGGCTACCTGACCCGGTCCTTCTGGGATGCCGAGTTTGGCGGCGTCTACTGGATGCTCGATTACCTGGGCAAACCCCACGACACCAAGAAGCGCATCTACGGGCAAGCCTTCACCGTTTACGCGCTGGCCGAGTATTACCACGCCACCAGCGACGCCGAGGCACTGGACAAAGCCCTGCACGTGGTCAAGTCCATTGAATTGGCAAGTCACGATGAAGAGAACGGCGGCTACTTTGAGACCTATGAGCGCGATTGGACGCTGGCCCTGGACCAGCGGCTAAGCGAGGTGGATATGGACGAGAAAAAGTCCATGAACACCCACCTTCATATCATGGAGGCTTACGCCGCGCTGCTGCGCTTCCATGAAGATGAAACCGTCCGCCTCCGTCTGCATGAGCTGATCGAGATCTTCCTCGACCACATCATCGACGCCAAGACGCATCACTTCATCCTGTTTTTCGACGAAGCGTGGCGCCCGCGCTCCAATAAAATCTCCTTTGGCCACGACATCGAAGGAAGCTGGCTGCTCTGCGAAGCGGCCGAGATTCTCGGCGATGCCGATCTGCTGGCGCGCGTGCGCGAGGTTTCCGTGCATATGGCGCAGGCCGTCTATGAGCAAGCTCTCGACACCGACGGCGGCCTTCTCTATGAAGCCGACCCGACAGGCATCATCGACGACACGAAGCAATGGTGGCCGCAAGCCGAGGCCGTCATCGGCTTTCTGAACGCCTACCAGCTTTCCGGCCATCGCCACTTCCTTGACACCGCAAAAAAGAGCTGGGCATTCATTGAGAAATACATCGTGGATCACGAACACGGCGAATGGTTCTGGCTGGTCTCGAAGGCGGACGTGCCTTCGGCGGAGCACTACAAAGTTGACCCCTGGAAGTGTCCTTACCACAACAGCCGCTGCTGCTTTGAGGTAATGCAGAGGCTGGATGCCACCCAGGCCCTTCAAACCGAAGCGAAGCGCTAAACAAACCGGAGAAGAAGCATGAATCAATCTCAATTCAAAAAAAGTGTGCAGAATCTCTTCAAGCAGCAGGAGAAGCTGCTGACCCGTCGCAACCGCAAGTCACCCGGCGGCAATGGCATCTTTGACCGCTACGAGTTTCCGGTGCTGACCGCCGCGCACGCGCCCATCACCTGGCGCTACGACCTCGACCAAAAGACGAACCCGTTCCTGGAAGAGCGCATCGGCGTCAATGCCGCCTTCAACGCCGGCGCCATTCTGCACGAGGGCAAATATCTGGTCGTCGCGCGCGTCGAGGGCGCGGACCGCAAGTCCTTCTTCGCCGTCGCCGAGAGCCCCAACGGAATCGATCACTTCCGCTTCTGGGATTACCCGATTCTGCTGCCGGAGACCAGCGCCCCGGACACCAACGTCTACGACATGCGCGTGGTGAAGCACGAAGACGGCTGGATCTACGGCCTCTTCTGCACCGAGCGCAAGGACCCGAAGATGCCGGAATGGGACACCTCCTCGGCCGTGGCGCAGTGCGGCATTGCGCGCACCAAGGATCTGAAAACCTGGGAGCGGCTCGCCGACCTCAAGTCCAAGTCGCCGCAGCAGCGCAATGTCGTGCTGCACCCCGAGTTTGTCGATGGCAAATACGCCTTCTACACGCGCCCGCAGGATGAGTTCATTCAGGCCGGCAAGGGCGGCGGCATCGGCTGGGGACTCTCCGCCAGCATTGAAAATGCCGTCATCGACGAAGAGCAGATCATCGACTGCCGCGAGTACCACACCATTCAGGAGGTCAAGAACGGCCTCGGCCCGGCGCCCATCAAAACGCCTCAGGGCTGGCTGCAAATGGCCCACGGCGTGCGCAACACGGCCGCCGGCCTGCGCTACGTGCTCTATCTGATGCTCAGCGAGCTGGATCGGCCCTGGGTGATTACCCACAAGCCCGCCGGGTATTTCATCGCCCCCGAAGGCGAGGAGCGCATCGGCGATGTCTCCAACGTCGTCTTCAGTAGTGGCTGGATCGAACGCAAAAATGGCGATGTTTTCATCTACTACGCCTCTTCGGATACGCGCCTGCATGTAGCCACCAGCACGATTCCCAAGCTGCTGGACTATGTGCTGAGCACGCCCGCCGACCCGCTGCGCAGTCACGCCTGCGTGGAACAGCGCTGTGAGCTCATCCGGAAAAATCTCGCAGTACTGAAAAAGATGAAGGCGCCCGGCGCCCGGCGCGGAGGCAAAAAGGCTTCCAAGCCCGCAAAGACAAAGAAGCGGTAGCGCGGTTCTCCTCTTGCTGCGCAGGGAGACCACAACGGCTGCGTGGCTTTTTTCCCACGAATTCAGAGACTCCACACAAGCAGGAGAACCGCGGTAAGCGCCGCATCTGAAGCGCTTACCGCTAAAGTTTCACTAAACTTTTCGGAATCACAACACATCCGGCCCGTCAGGTGTTACAAAAAGGTAATGGCAAAGCTAACAAGAAAAACGATTGAACCGCAGCCAGGACAAGCTGTCAGCCTGCGTACGCTGGGCGAGTATCTGAATCTGTCGGCAACCACCATCTCTCTGGTTCTGAACAACGCCCCTGGCGTGCGTTCCATCCCCCAGGAGACCCGCGACCGGGTCGTCGCGGCGGCCGCAAAATTCGACTACCGGCCTCATTTCTATGCGCGGTCGCTGCGCAAGCAGCAGACCTTCTCGATCGGCGTGCTGGTGCCGGATTTGAGCGATCATTATGTCGCGCGGGTGCTGGCCGGCGTCGAGGAGCAACTCATCGAGGAGGGCTACTTCTACCTGACCGCCAGCCATCGCCGCAAGCCCGAGCTGATTGAGGAGTACACGCGCCTGCTGATCGATCGCTGCGTTGAAGGCTTCATCCTCATCGATACCGCGCTGGAGCACAGTTGGAAGCTGCCGGTGGTGGCCGTGGCCGGGCATCGCAAGATCGAGGGCGTCACCAACGTTGTGTTGGATCAGCGGCGAGCGGCGGAGTTGTCGCTGCGGCATCTCTATCAATTGGGACATCGCAAGATTGCCTTCATGCGCGGCGGCAGCCACAGCTCCGATGCAGACGACCGCTGGGAATGCCTGATGGCGGTCGCCAGGGACATGAAGCTGGAGGTTTCCCCTGAGTTGACGACCATGATTACGGTGCGGGATTCCACGCCGGAAATGGGCTTTGGGCCGGTCAATGATCTGCTCAATAAGGGCGCTGATTTCACGGCCATCGTATGCTACAACGATATTTCCGCCATCGGTGCCATACGAGCCTTGAAGGACCACGGACTAAACGTGCCGGAGGATATTTCCGTGGTGGGATTCGACGATATCGAGAGTGCTTCCTTCCACAACCCCAGCCTGACCACCATTCATCAGCCGCTGTATCGAATGGGAGGCATGGCCGCGCGCATTCTGCTGCAACGGATACGCGGGCAGGAAGAGTCAAACGAGGACGCTCCCATCAAGCCCGAACTTGTCATTCGCGAGTCGACCGCTCCTCCCAGCGCCGAACGCGCCTGAGGCAAGCAGATCTGCGGCAGGCCAAGGGCTGAACAGGCTGCGGAAAAGCTCATACAAGGTGTTTCAAAAGGCTGCTTTGTAACAGGGCACGACTTCAGTCGTGCCGCAAAGACGACAAAAAGATGCGGGCTTTAGCCCCTGCAAACCTTCCTTCCCGAATAGCCTGATTTGGTGCCTTTTTCCGCAGCCTGTTTAGCCCATAAGGGATGTTTTCCGCCCATTTCACCTGAAAATTCGAGTCTTTTCGTAGCCTGTTGAGACGTCATCCTCGCCCCTTGCACCTTTTCGCATGGCATATCATCAAAAAATAAGAGGACACAATGGCGGAATTCACACTTCATATTGATGGAATGCACTGCGGCGCCTGCGTTCGCCGCGTCACCCAGGCCCTGGCTTCGGTCGAGGGAGTGGTAGTCAACGAGGTTCGCGTGGGAGAGGCAAAGTTCACTTCCAGTCTGGACCCCGCGCCCGTCGATTCGGCGATTGCCGCCGTAACCACAGCCGGCTTTGTTGCGCATCTGGAATCCTAGGTCCATCGATGGCCACTCCCGCGACGGAATCCATCACATTGCCTATCCTGGGCATGAGCTGCGCCTCCTGCCAACATCATGTGGAAGAGGCTCTGCGCTCGACTGACGGAGTCGAATCCGCGCATGTTGATCTGATTGCCAATCGCGCCAGCGTGGTCTTCCATCCGGCATTGGTCGAGCCCGCGCAACTGGTTGAGTCCGTTCGCAAGGCGGGCTACGACGCAGTGCTTCCCCGCCCCGATGCTCCTTCCGCTGAACCCCCATCCAATACTCTTGCAGCCGGAGGCGGACAGAAGGCTTATGCCACGCTCATCGCCGGCGCCGCTGCCATGCTGCTGGCAATGCCGCTGGGAACGGAAATGGGCACGCTGGACCACGCCCTGATGGGCGTTTTTCCTTGGCTCTACGCACTGCCGCCCAATCTGCTGCGCTGGTTTCTGCTGCTTCTGACGGCGGTAATGATGGCCGGGGCTGGGCGCGGCATCTACCAAAGCGCCCTGCGCGGCCTGCGCCACGGAACCACCAACATGAACACGCTGGTTAGCCTGGGAACGAGCGTGGCCTTCCTCTATTCCGCGTACGCCACCGTCTGGCCCGCGCCGGATCGCCAGGTCTACTTTGACGCGGTTCTTTTGATTCTCGGTTTTCTCCTGCTGGGCAAAGCGCTGGAATCGCGCGCCAAGCGCCGCGCCCTGGCCGCTCTGGACTCACTCTCCCGGCTCAAGCCCGCCACCGCACGCCGCATCCGTAACGGTGTGCAGACCATCGTTCCGCTCGAAGAGATTCAGCTCGCGGACAGCGTGCTGATCCTGCCAGGGGAACGCTTTCCGGTGGACGCGACAATTCTGGAAGGCCGCACGACCGTGGACGAATCGATGCTGACCGGCGAGCCGACGCCGCTGGACCGTGAGGTGGGCGGGCGCGTTCTGGCCGGTTCGCTCAACTATGAAGGCGCAGTGACCTGCCGGGCCGAGTCGCTGGGCGAGGCGACGGTGCTGGCGCAGATTACGCACATGGTCCAGCAGGCGCAGGGCTCGCGAGCGCCCATGGAACGGCTGGCCGACCGCGCCAGCCAGATTTTTGTGCCCTCCGTGCTGGCTCTGGCCGCGCTCACTTTTATTGTGTGGCTCATCGCTTCGCACTCGCTGCAAATGGCGCTGGCCGCAACCGTCGCCGTGCTGGTGATTGCCTGCCCCTGCGCCATGGGATTGGCCGTGCCCGCGGCGCTGACCGTGGCCGTGGGACGAGGCGCGCAGATGGGCGTTCTCTTCAAGGGCGGCGAGGCGCTGGAGCGACTGGCTCATCTGGACGCAATCGTGCTGGACAAGACCGGAACGCTGACCGTGGGCCGTCCTGTGCTAGAGGCCATTCATGCGCTGGAAAGCCACACAGAGGACGATTTGTTGCGCCTGGCCGCTGCTGCTGAAGAGCGCTCGAACCATCCGCTGGCCCACGCCCTGGTGGACGCCGCAAAATCGCGTGGGCTGGTTTGGCCCTCCGCTGAGGACGTGCAGGTTCTGCCGGGCCGCGGCCTGACCGCCAAAGTTGAAGGCCATGACTGCCTGCTCGGTAACGAATCGCTCTTCAAGGATTTCTTCATTCCGCTGCCGGAGGGCTTTGCGCCGCCGGAGCCGGGCACGACGCGGCTCTGGATGGCTCTGGACAACGTGCCGGTCGGCTGCTTTGACGCCCGCGACGCCTTGCGGCCTGACGCAGCCGGAGCCGTGGCGGCGTTGCGGCGCTCCGGACTGCGCGTGATGATGCTGACCGGCGACTCGGCCGAGGCAGCCGCGCCTATCGCCCAACAAGCGGGAATTACAGAAATTGAAGCCAGTCTTGATCCGGCCGGAAAGCTGGCCCGCATTCGCGCCCTGCAGCAGAGCGGCTTGCGCGTGGCCATGGTCGGCGACGGCATCAACGACGCGGCCGCGCTGGCCCAGGCTGATGCCGGCATTGCCATGGGATCGGGAGCCGATTTGGCTCAGGAGGCCGGCGATGTGCTGCTCTTGCGCGCCCAACCCGCCGCCATTCCCGCCTCGCTTGATCTGGCCCGCGCGACCCTGCGCGTCATGCGCCAGAACCTGATCTGGGCTGTTGGCTACAATTTGCTTGGCATTCCGCTGGCCGCAGGCGCGCTTTACCCCAGCTTTCACATTCTGCTCAGCCCCTGGTTGGCCGCCGCCGCTATGGCCCTGAGTTCGGTCAGCGTGCTGGCCAACAGCCTACGCCTGCGCGGCTGGCAACCATTGAGCGCACAAACTGCCCCGACACGATAAACTAATCGCAGAGCCATTCTGTGCGCATCCTGACCCGCTACATTACCGGTGAAATTCTCTCCCACGCGCTGATCGGATGCGTGATTTTTACCTTCATTCTTTTCATGAAGGAACTGCCCCGCATTCTGGAGATGGTGGTTCACAACAGCTCCACCCTTGCCAGCGTGGTGGAAGTCTTCCTGTTCACACTGCCCAACTTTCTGATGGTCACCGTTCCGATGGCGGTGCTGGTGGGCGTGCTGCTGGGCTTCAGCCGCCTTGCAGCGGACAGCGAAATCATCGCCATGCGCGCCTCCGGCCTGGGCATCGGATACTTTGTGCGGGTGGCCTTCATCGTAGCCCTGGGCGGCACAGCTCTGGGACTGGTCAACTCCCTGTATCTAGCGCCACGCGCCAATCAGGCCATTCTGGCAATGGACAAAGCTCTTGCCATGCAGGCCTCCTACGAAATTGAGCCGCGCGTCTTTGACGAGGATTTCCGCAATTTCGTTCTTTACGTGCAGGACGTGCGTTCAGGCACAGGCGCTGCCAACTGGCGTCAGGTCTTCATGGCCAACACCACCGATCCCACCACGCCCATGATTATCACCGCCGCCTCGGCCACCGTGGCCAACGATGGCATGAGCGATTCCACACAGGAGTTGCTCATGCGACTGCGTGACGGATCACGCCATGAGACGGTGTCCGGCCAACCGCAGCAGTACAACATCTCCATCTTTGACTTTATCGATATGCCACTGGCCTCCAACCAGCAAAACGAGGCGCATCTGGGGCGTCTGGACACAAACATCTATGCCATGTCCACGAACGACCTGTGGCAACGCAGACACGGCCCGGATGGCAAGCGGTTCATGATCGAAATCCATAAGCGATTTTCCTATCCGGTTGCCTGCCTAGTGCTGATGCTGGTCGGCGTTCCCTTGGGCGTCACATCGCAGCGGGGCGGCAAGAGCTCCGCCTGGGTCTTTACCATTTTGCTGGTCTTTCTCTATTACCTGGTTTCCTCGACCGGCATCGCCCTGGGCAAGCAGAACTGGATTTCAGCGTTCTTTGCGGTCTGGTCGGCCAACCTGATCTTCGCCGCGGGCGGCCTCTTCCTGCTGTGGGAAATGGCCGAGGGAGGCCGCATCCTGAGTACGATCACCTCCTGGACCGCGCGCTTCCAAAAGTCTGAGTCCGCCGTTGAGGCCAAAGCCATCCGCACGCCATTAGGCGGCCTGTTCAGCAGGTTCCGGCGGCATTCACGTCACGCAGCCGCCAGCAGCGCCTTTCCGCGCATCCTCGACCGGTATGTGATCAACGAATTTCTGGGCGTCTTTTTCCTGGTGCTGACCGGCTTTGTCATGCTCATTCTGGTCTTCACTTTCTTTGAACTGGTCGGGGACATTCTGCGCAACCACATTGCGCTCACCGTGATCGGCGAGTATCTGATCAACCTGGCGCCCAGCATGATCTATCAGATCACGCCGCTGGCCGTGCTGATCGCCGTGCTGGTCACCTTCGGCATGCTCAACCGCAACTCGGAAATCGTCGCCATGAAGGCCACTGGCATCAGCCTTTACCGGCTGGTGATTCCCATCGTCTCCATCGCCGCGATTCTCTCCCTCACGCTCTTCCTTTTCGACCAGTACTATCTGCCCCAAGCCAACCGCAAGCAGGAGGCCCTGCGCAACATCATCAAGGGCAAACCGCCGCAAACAGTTCTGCACCCCGAGCAGAACTGGATCTTCGGCCAATCGCAGCACGACGCTCCCGGCCGCATTTTCTACTACCAGTTTTTTGATCCCGATCGCAATCAGTTCGCCAATCTTTCGATCTTTGAGTTCGATCCCTCCACCTTCGCCCTTTCGCGGCGCATCTTCGCCGCCCGCGCCGTCTGGGATGCCGGCTCCGGCACATGGATCCTGCTCGACGGATGGCAGCGCGACATCTCCGGCGCCAACGTCACCCAGTATCGCGAGTTCAGGCGAACCTCCTTCTCGGAGATTCACGAGGACCCCGGTTACTTCAAGAAGGAAAATCTGCAAGCTCAGGAAATGAACTTCGGCCAGCTCGATCGCTACATCGGCGATCTGCGCCAGAGCGGCTTTGACACCATGCGCCTGCGCGTCGAGCTTTGGCAGAAGCTTGCCTATCCGCTGGTAGCGATTATCATGGCGGTACTGGCCATTCCTTTTGCGCTTTCGATGGGCCGCCGCGGCTCGCTTACCGGCATCGCCGTGGCCATCGGCGTGGCCCTCACCTACTTTGTTATCAATGGTTTATTCAGCGCCCTGGGCAACGTGGATTACCTGCCCGCCGCCCTGGCCGCATGGTCCTCGGATATTCTCTTCGGCCTGGTCGGCAGCTATCTGTTGCTGCGCACGCCAACGTAGATCTCTGACACCACCATCCAAAATGTAGCGCCGGCCTCCTGGCCGGCTGTAGCGCGGGTTTCCCAACCCGCGCTTCTCTGCCCAATGAAACAAAATTATGTAGTCAGAGACCAGATCGGTCCGCACGATGTGATTCTCGCGGCCATGGCGCTTCACACAGGCTGCGCTGTAGCCACCTTCAATGTCCGCCACTTCGCCGCCGTAAAAGGCTTGAAAGTCATCCAGCCGAAGTAACGCGCAATCGCCGTCCCCGTCCCCGTACAATGAAGTTATGTTTCGCGATCTGCGCCCACTCTTCGCTTATATGCGCCGCTACCGCTGGGGATACCTGTGGGGCACGCTCTCCTGCATTGCCGCCAACGCCCTCTGGGTGCTCTTTCCCCAAGTCCTGCAGATGGCCATTGATGGCATTGGCGGTCATTGGGCGATTCATCCCAAGGCCTTGCAGGGGTCCGTCGATGCGTTGAGCCACGGAAGCACCGGCAGCAAGGTGCTGATCTTTGCCTGCCTGTTGGTTTTGATCGCCCTCATCAAAGGTGTCTTTCTCTACTCCCAGCGCTGGGTTCTCATCGGCATCTCGCGGGAGATCGAGTACGATCTGCGCAACGACCTGTTTCGCAAGCTGGAAAAGCAGGACACGGACTTCTATCAGCGCTACCGCACTGGCGACATCATGGCCCGGATGACGAACGATCTGAGCGCCGTGCGCATGCTGCTCGGCCCCGCGCTGATGTACAGCGCCAACACGGTTTTCTTCACTCTATTCGCCTTGTTTTTTCTGCTGCGCATCAGTCCCTGGCTCACGCTGGTAGCGTGGGCGCCGATGCCCCTGGCCAGCATCCTCGTGCAATACTTTGGCAGCCGGATTCATGACCGCTTCGAACGCATCCAGGCCAGCTTTTCCGAGATCAGCTCGCAGGCGCAGGAGAACTACTCCGGCGCGCGGCTGGTACGCGCCTTTGCCCGCGAAAAATCCCAAATTCATCTCTTCGAGCAGCTCAATCTTCAGTACATCGCCCGCTCCCTGCGGCTGGTTCAGATCATGGGCATGTTGTGGCCGACGCTCGAATTCATCCTCGGCATCTCCATGGTCATCACCCTGCTGGCCGGCGGCCACCTGGTGATCGCCCATCGCATCACCGTCGGGCAGTTCGTGGCCTTCAACACCTACATGGTCATGCTCACCTTCCCCATCATCGCGATCGGCTGGGTGGTGAACATTTTCCAGCGCGGCACGGCCTCGGTGCAGCGCATTGACGAACTGCTGCGCGCCGAGCCAGTGATCGACGACAGCGCCGCCGACCCCACGATCCAAGCCAACACCGTGCTGCGCGGCGAAATTGAATTCCTTGATTTAAATTTCAGCTACAACGGCGAGTCCGTCGGGACCCCGGTGCTGCGCGGCATCTCGCTGAAGATTCCCGCCGGATCAAGCCTGGCCATCGTCGGGCCCACCGGCTCGGGCAAGACCACGCTGGTCAACCTGATCTCCCGGCTCTATGAAGCACCCAAGGGCTCGCTTCTGGTCGACGGCCGCGAGGTGCGCGACTATCCCCTGGCGGTGCTGCGCGGCAATATCGGCATGGTTCCCCAGGAGACCTTCCTCTTCAGTGAGACAATCCGTGAAAACCTTGTCTTTGGCGCGCCCCATGCCAGCCCGGAAGAGATGATCGAAGCGGCAGAAGCCGCCCATATCCGCAAGGAGTTCGAGGAGTTTCCGCAGGGCTTTGAAACCATCGTGGGCGAGAGAGGCACCACGCTTTCCGGCGGGCAAAAACAACGCGCGGCCATCGCTCGGGCATTGCTGCGCCGGCCGTCCATCCTCATCCTCGACGACGCGCTGGCCAGCGTGGATACATACACGGAAGAACGCATTCTGAGCGGACTGCGCAACTACACCACAACTTCGACCACCATTCTTATCTCCCATCGCGTCTCAACCGTGCGCCATGCCGATCAGATTGCCGTGCTGCACGACGGCAGAATCGTCGAGTTGGGACGGCACGACGAGTTGCTCGCCCTGAACGGCTACTACGCCGGCCTTTATCAGAAACAGCAACTGGAAGAGGAACTGACCGTCACCGGATGAGGCGGCTGAACTGAACGACGCCAATCAGACGTCTTCAAGAGCGAAACCAGAGTTGCTATGCCCTGGTAAGTCCGTGGCAGGTCGCCGCTCCCGGATGGTCGCGTCGACTTGAAAGTCGTGGTTTCGGGGTACACCTACTCTGGTTTCGCTCAAGCCGTCCATTGCGCGGCAACCGCAGCATCCGCGTCTGCGTTCTCTGAAAAGCTTTGCAGAGACCCCTGCGGCCTTGCTCCAATGCGGGGCGACCCTGTATTCGCCTCCGGGTCCTTGGCCACCTCGCGCCAGGCACCGCGCACATTCTTGACACACTCGATCGCGTGCTCGAATTTCTGCCGCGAGGCCGACTGCGAGGCCTGCAGGATCTGCGCAAAGACCGATGCGTAGAATTCGCTGAGCACCTGCGCGGGACGCCCACCCACATCCATACGCAGACGCGCTTGTAAATGGATAATGATGTCCAGAGCCCGCTTGACGGCGATGCGCCGGCCTGTCTCGTCTCCGCGATCGACGGCCGCACCGGCCACATAAAGAAAGCGGATGATTCCGTCATAGAGCGCCACGACCAAATCAACCGCCGAAGCGCCGTCCAGTGCATGTTCCTGATAAATTCCCATTGCGATAGGACTCCTTGGTTAACTGCTACTGCTTGAGCTATAGCCGGTGATCGCCGAGTATAGCTCGTTGATTTCGCTTATCTTGCTAGGAATCTCCTGCATAATCTCGTTGGCGCTGTTCAGTTCCGCGGTCAGACTCACCCGCTCCGCCGAAATCAGGACTTCTTCCCTGCTGATGTCCTTGTTCAGGGAGGATTCAGTGCTGCTATTGGCGGTCTCCGCCAGCTTCAAAATTCCGGTTGTCGAGCTGGTGCCGGCGCTGGTGAGCATGGCGGCAAAGGTCGCGCCCCAGCTATCGGCATTCTGGAAGAAGCCCGAAACGGAGCTATAGTCCGAGTTCAGCACGGAATCCAGCGTGGTCTCGTCCAGCGAAAGCGATCCATCGCTGTTGACGGTGACGCCCAGCGCGCTCAGGCTGCCGAGATCCGACGAACTGGTGTAGGCCAGCGTCGATGTGCTGGTGTCGGTCGTGTCCAGAATGCTGGAGGTTACGGTCAGCGTCCCGGCGCTTCCGGAGGTTCCCGAGGTCAGCGTCAGGGTTGTGGTTCCGTTCGTGGTGACGACGGCGGCCGTGACCCCGATGCTGGCCGAATTGATGGCGTCGGCCAGACCGGAGAGCGTATTGTCCGAGGAATTGAGTGTGATGGTATGCGCCGTGCCGCTCGAGCCCACCTTGATGGAGATGGAGCCAGAGAGCGTGTCAGCTTCAGTGGCGCTCAGCGTGGCGCTGGAGGTCACAGAACTCGATCCCGCCGTAACCGTTGCGCTCAAGGCCGTGTCGCTGGTGGCGGTGACGGCGGAAGTCACAGTCAGCGCTCCCGTGGAGCCGCTGGTTTGCGAAGCCAGCGTCAAGGTCGATTTACCGCTGCTGGTCACCACCGTCGCCGTCACTCCGATACCAGCCGAGTTGATCGCGTCGGCCAGACCAGAGATCGTGTTGTCCCCCGACGTTGTCGGGACGCTGATGGTCTGCGCACTGGTGTCACGGACGTTGTTGGTCACCGTCAGGCTTCCGTCGCTACCTGAAGTGTCCGAGGTCAGCGTCAAAGTCGATACGCCATCCGTGGTCGTCACAGTGGCCTTAACACCGATATCGGTTGTGTCATTGATGGTGCTGGCCAACTCGGCGATTGTATCGTCCGAGGAACCCAGCGTAATGGTCTGCGCCGTGCCGCTGCCCACCTGTATGACGATGGAGCCGGAAAGCGTATCGGCTTCGTTGCCGGTCAGCGTGGCGCTTGAGGTCACCGCACTTGTATCGGTCGAAGTATCGGCGTCGGAACCTGCCGTAACAGAGTCGTTCAAGAGAAAACCACCCGCCGTCTGGATGGTTATGGAACCGGACAGCGTAGGATCCAGACTGTCGTCGACCGATGCAAGATAGCCGTTGGGGTTGGTCGCGTTTGCGCCGCCCAGAATATCCTGCTGCAACATGGTCAGCGTGGGAGAGCCGTAGAGCGGCTCGGCGTTACCCGAACTGTCATCCCCCTCCTGTGTGCTGATGGCGCTGATCAGCGCGTTATAGTCGCTTACCATAACTGCGACGCTGCTCTCCACTGCCGTGTTGTAATTGGCGATTACCACCTGCACCGCGGTCGTCGAGCTGGACAGCAGTTGGAAAGTCAAGCCGGGAATTAGATCCGTCACCGTATTCGAAGAGATAGTCAGATCAACGCCGTCCACCGTGATCGAGCCATTGGCGCCAGCCGTGGATGTGGTGTAACTCAAAGCAGTGCTTGTGGTGGTGTCTGTGATGCCTGAGCTCGTACTGGAGCCTTTGTCTGGACTTGTGTCGGAAATGTAGATATTGCCATCCGCACCCGAGGTGCCCGAAACCAAACTCAGCCGCGAGCCGGTGGAATCAGTCAGCACGCTGGCCGTCACCCCAATCCCGGCCGAGTTGATCGCCGAGGCAAGGCCGGTAAGCGTGTCATCCGTAGAGTCCAGAGTGATGGTATGCGCCGTACCGCTGGAGCCTACCTTGATGACAATCGATCCGGAGAGCGTATCCGAGGCGCTGGAAACCTCCGTCAGGTAACCCGAGGAGGTCGCGGCCAGCGAGTTCACCAGGACCGTGTGGGTACCCGCCACCGCCGAAGTTGAGGCCGCGGTCAGTTCCAGCACACTGGTATCGGAACTGGAACCCTCCTTTTCCGACATCACACCTGTCGCTTCCGTGAGATTTGTCATGTCCGTCGAAAGAGTTGAGAGCAAGGTGCCGAGGCTGGAAATCGCCGTATCCTGGCTCTCCAGTGTTGCCAACTGGGTCTTCCACGGTGTTTCCACATTCTGCAGATTGGCCACGATCTCGGAGACCGTTGTGCTCACGTTGAAGCCATCTCCGCTGGTCGGCGACCCGAAACTTATCCCTACGCTCATTGATTCCTCCACCAGCGGCTCATGCAGCCGGAGAACCGTCTCAGAGTCCGGCCAGATTGGAAAAAACTCATAAATCTATTGATCCGGCAACCAAATACTGTCAGGGTGCCCCATCCATTTCCGCGTTTTTTGCGGAAATGGATGGGAATGCGATGTCACTGTTTTCTTGCCGGATCTATAGAGAGGCCCTTCGCTAAGCTGCGCGGAAGAACCTGAGTCCGGACTGCATCGCCGATTCGCAAAAGAATTTCCTCCGGCAAGGAGTTCATCGGCATGGATGGACGCTGCTTTAGAGCGAAACCAGAGTAACTGTGCCGAAAACCGAAGTGCGCGAAAAAGGGCGCCCTTGCGAGCGCCCTTCTCTCGTTGGCGGCTTTTGGCCGGTTGGATTATTGCAGCAGCTTGGTAACTTCCTGCTGAACGCTGTTGGCCTGGGCGAGAGCCGCGATGCCTGTCTGGCTCAGGATCTCGTACTTGGACATTTCGGAAGTGGCCGACGCGTAGTCGGTAGCCTGCACCGCATTCTGCGCCGAAGTCACGTTCTCAGACTGCGTGCTGAGCACGGTACTGACCGAGTTCAGCGTGTTGATCTGGGCGCCAATGTACCCGTCCTGGGCCGCCACATCGCTGATGGCCGTGTTCAGGGCCGTCAGCGCGGTTTTCGCGTCTGTGGCGTTGTCCAGCTTCGTGGCGGACAAGTCTATACCTGCCGAGGCCGTGTAGCTGATCGTTGCGGTGCTTGCGGTGGTTGCGGCGATCGTTGTCGACGAGCCAGTGGGTGAAGTAGTTGTGTTAGCAGTCGTGATACTGCCCGTCAGCGAGGTGGCTGAATCGCCCACTCCCGTGAGAACCAGCTTCCCTGTGGTGGCGCTATAGGAGGCTGTAACGCCCGTGGTGCCTGTTCCTTTGTTAATCGACGCGACAACGTCGGTGATATCGCTTGTGTTGGCGGTAAGGCCGGTGAGATTATATGAGGCCGTAGTACCAGCATCGGTCGTGTAGGAGATCGCGGTGGGAACAGCTGTGACCACGGTGGTCCCCGTGTCTGAGGTGGCGGTCAGAGAGTAGGTCTCCGTTACGCCCGCCGCGGTTGCCGAGGTTCCGGCGGAGTAGGCCATTGTGCCGCTGGCATCGCCAACGGTGCCTCCGGTCGTGGTCGCATTCAGGCTGCTAATCGACAGCGTATCGATCGAAGCACCGGTCGTCGAAGAGTCGCCAGTGTAGATATCGGTTGTCGAGCCGAAAACCGCCTTGTCGTTGTAGGTGGTCGTCGAACCAATGTTGGAGATTTCTGACAGAATCGACTGATACTCCTCATTGGCAGCCGTATCCTGTGCTGTGTCGAGGGTGCCGTTCGAGGCTTCGGTAGCCAGCGTCACGGCACGGTTGAGCAGGCTTGTCACTTGCGAAAGAGCGCCGTCGGCCACGGTCAGCAGACCCACGCCTTCGGTCGCGTTGGTTTCCGACTGGGATAGGGCCGTCGAATTCGCTTCCAGGCCATCCACCAGGGAAAGTCCGGCTGCATCGTCCGCGCCGGAGTTGATCTTTGATCCGGAAGACAGTTGATTCAAGACCGTCGACAAACTGTTGCTGGTCTTGTTCAGGTTATTCGCCGCAGTGATAGCGGAGAGGTTATTCAAGACACCCAGGGACATGGGGTTCTCCTTGTTGGATGCATGGATTTGCGGTCCTCTCCCCGGTCGCGCTTCCTTTTTTTGTGTACCTTTGGAAGCTACTGCCGGTTTGATTCGCGCTGCATCTTGCCCCTTCTTCGGCATGGGCATGGGAGACTTTATTGCCCCTGCTTTTGTGTCCCAAGGAGGACACTTCCGCATATTTCAGTTTTAATTTTTCAAACTTTGTCTTTCCCCGCCGATAACTCCAACAAAGGAGTCTTGCAGCCATGATCGAACTAACCCGTCTCAATGGCAGACCGATTGTGCTGAACAGCGATCTGATCAAGACCGCCGAGGCATCGCCGGACACCATGCTGACCCTGATCAATGGAGAAAAACTGATCGTACGCGAGGACTGCGATGAAGTCGTCGAGCGGGTCATCGCCTACCGCGCGCGCCTGCTGGCCTCTCTCGCCAGGCGGCTACCGAACTACGGCGACCAGCAGAAGATCGTTTCGCTGACCAGTCTGGACGTTTCCGGCCAGCGCAACTCCGCATCGGAGCTTCCCAAAAGATGAATTCCATTTTCCACTCAGTTTCGAGGAACTTCCATGGATAAGGGCAGTATTGGCGGAGTAATCCTGGCCATCGCCGGCATCGTGGCCGGATTACTGATCGAAGGCGGCAATGTCGGCCAGATCCTGCAGCCGACCGCGGCCCTGATCGTCTTTGGCGGCACCATGGGTGCGGTGTTTGCCCAGTTCCCAATCCCCACGGTGCTGGCTGCATTCGGCGCTCTGGCGCACATTTTTTCCGCGCCCCGCAAGCACAACGATCAGCTCATCCGCCTGCTGGTCTCCTTCGCCAACAAGGCCCGGCGCAATGGCGTTGTCTCGCTGGACAGCGACATGCAAACCATTCAGGATCCCTTTCTCAAGCAAGCGCTCATGCTGGCCGTCGATGGCACCGAGCCAGCCGAATTGCGAAAGATCATGCAGGTCAGCCTGGATTGCACGGCGGAGAGCGAAGAACGGCTTCCTGCCGTCTTCGAGGCGGCCGGGGGATTCTCGCCTACGATTGGCATTCTGGGCGCGGTGCTGGGGCTGATTCAGGTGATGCAGCACTTGGACAACATTCAGGAAGTGGGCCGAGGCATCGCCGTGGCTTTCGTGGCCACCATCTATGGCGTCGGCATCGCCAATCTCTTCTTTCTGCCCTTCGCCGGCAAGATGCGCATTCACATACACGACAACCAGCAGCGCCGCGAGATGATGCTGGAGGGCGTGATTTCCATCCTCGAAGGCATGAATCCACGGATGCTCGAAATCAAGCTGAGCGGCTTTTTAAGCAACGCTCAACGGAATCAGAAAGAGCAGAAGGAGCGCGCGGCATGAGGCGCGAGCGGCGCAAGAGCAACATCAGCCGGGATCGCTGGCTGGTTTCCTACGCCGATTTCATGACCCTGCTCTTCGGTCTCTTCGTGGTTCTGTTTGCCTTTGCCAAAGCCGATCAGAAAAAGCAGGTGCAGGTGACGGAAGCCATCGACACGGCCTTTCGCGCCCTGGGCATTTCCCCCAGCGCGACCAGCAAACCGACGAAAGGAGGAGCCGCGGGCACGGACCAGCCCGCCATTCCCATGAATGTCGTCATGGGAGAGGATGTAATGTCGCCGGCCAGGGTCAAGGATGATCTGGAGCAGATTCGCCGCGAGTTGACGCAGACGCTCTCGAATCAGGTCGCCACGCACACCGTCTCGATTCAGATGGGCCGCGACGGGCTGGTCATCAGCCTGCGCGAGGCCGGCTTTTTCAACTCCGGCTCGGCCATGCCCAAGCCAGAAACCCTGCCCACGCTACAACAAATCGCTGCGGCGCTCGGTAGCACGCCCTACGATCTGCGCATTGAGGGCCACACCGACAACATCCCCATTCACACCGCGGAGTTCGACTCCAACTGGGAACTTTCCTCGGCACGCGCCACCCGCATTGCCCGCATTTTTCTCGACCTGAGAACTATCACTCCAGAACGCATCTCCGCCGCCGGCTATGCCGAGTTTCATCCCGTGGCCAGCAATGGCACGGCCGAGGGCCGCGGTGAAAATCGCCGCGTCGATCTGGTCGTGCTGCCGCGCTCCAGAATCAATTTCTCCACGCCGGAAGCTCCTCATTCCACGGGCGCATGGCGCAAGATTACCGATGGCGATGCGCCCGCGCAAGGCAATAAGTCAACGCGCTAACCAAGCGGAGTTAGCTGAGTTAGCGTGGTTAGCGGTGTTAGCGAAATTAGCCAGAAGTTCTTCTAACTCCGCAAACACGCGCGAAGCGCGGCTAACTCCACCAACTCCGCTCTTCATTCAACCCCGAGCACCTTCACGATAACCCGCTTGCGGCGCTGGCCGTCGAACTCGGCATAGAAGACCCGCTGCCAGGTTCCAAGATCGAGTTTGCCGTTCGTCACCGGCAGCGTGGTCTCGTGGTGCAGCAGCAGCGACTTCAAATGCGCGTCTCCGTTAGTTTCGCCAGTCCGGTGATGCTTGTAATCGGGCCGCGCCGGAGCCAATTTCTCCAACCACTCGCCAATATCCTCAATCAGTCCTCCCTCCAAATCGTTCACGTAAACGGCAGCCGTAATGTGCATCGGCGAGACAAAGCACAGCCCATCCTTCACCCCGCTGCGCTCCACAATCCGCTCCACCTCATCGGTAATGTGCACCATCTCCCGCAGTTTTTTCGTTTCCATTACCAGATATTCCGTGTAACTCTTCATCTTCGCCTCCTAACTTGGTCTCTGACCGCTTGATTCGGTGCTCATGACCATGACCTTTGGGTGCCCCAGGTCCCGATTTTGGGACCTGGGAACGATAAGCTCAAACGGTCAGGTACTAGGGTGGGTTAGCTACCGCAAAAGAGCCCCGTCACCCGCTTCGCGCCCCAGCCTTTATCCTAAGACCAGCCGTGACCTCAGCCCGCCACAATTCTGTTTCAAGTTCTCTCACTCCCGCCCAGCGACTGCGCCGAATGCATGACAATCTCGCCGCGGCGTATGGCCCTCAGCATTGGTGGCCGGCCAAGACTCGCTTTGAGGTCATTCTCGGCGCTTACCTCACGCAGAACACCGCATGGAAAGCCGTCGAGCACTCGCTGGACAACCTGCGCGCGGCTGGCGCCCTGACCGTGAACGGCCTGCGCTCGCTCTCGCTCGAAGAGCTTGCCTGCTGCATTCAACCCACCGGCTTCACCACCCGCAAGGCGCCCGCGCTGAAGGCATTTGTCTCCCTGCTGGATGAGGAGTTTTCCGCTTCTCTGGACAAACTCGCCGCCAGCCCTACGGTGGCCTTGCGCACCCGTCTGCTGGCCCTGCCCAGCGTTGGGCCGGAGACCGCCGACGCCATTCTGCTCTACGCTCTCGGCCATCCGATTCCTGTCGCCGACGAGTATTTCCGCCGTATCAGCGAGCGGCACTGGCTTCTCGCGCCCCCGCCCGGCCACAATCGCAAAGGATATGAATTTATGGCCGAACTCACACGCCAGGCCTTCAATGCCGACGCCCCGGAAAACCAGACGCGGCTCTACAACGAGTTTCACGCCCTTACGGTTGCCGTAGGCAAGGCCCATTGCCGCAAAACCGCTCAATGCACCGGCTGCCCACTGGCTGCCGATCTTGAAATCGCAATGAAACAGGACAAATCTTCCCGGATCATACCGTAAAATTCAGAAAGGGAGCTTGCCAATGGGACGATCCGCTTCTTCCATGCAGTTAACGCGAGCTGCCGACTATGCGGTCCGCGTCATGATCCACCTGGCCACGCTGCCCGCCCATGAGCGCGCGCTGCTGCCAGCGCTGGCCCAAGCTACCGGAACGCCTGAAAGTTTTCTTTCCAAGATTCTGCAAGCCTTGTGCCATGCCGGATTTATTGCATCCAGGCGGGGGCATACGGGTGGCTTTGAGATTATGCGCCCCGGCCGCAATGCCTCGATCCGCGCCGTGGTTGAGGCCATTGATGGTCCCATCGGCCTGAATGTCTGCGTGCTCTCCGGAGCGGTTTGCAACCGGAAAATCCACTGCCCGGCGCATCCCGTTTGGGCCAAAGCGCAGGAGACCATGCTGGAAGCGCTGAACTCAGCCACCATCGCCGGACTGGCTGCTCAGGCCATTCCAGCCCCACAGCCGAAAGCTATCGCCAGCAAATCCAAACCAGCCTAAAACCACGATTGCCGCGGCTTCACAGGCTGCGAAAAAACTTCGATGGAGCCATGTTTTGTAACAGGGCACGACTTCAGTCGTGCCGTAGCTGCAACAAAACAAAGATGAGGGCTTTAGCCCCTGCCAAGCCTTCCTTCTAAAACACGCTGATTCTGTGCCTTTTTCCGCAGCCTGTTTAGCCCCTGAGGGATGCTTTTCCGGCTTTCGGATCAAATCCGCCTTTTTTCCGCCAACTCTTCAGCCCAGCAACTGCTTCGCCAGCTTGATATACAGCTCGACGGATCCCAGCAGTTCCTTCTTCGCCAGCTTCTCGCCCGGCATATGAGCCACGTGGATCGACCCCGGTCCGAGCAGCAGCGGCGCGCCCCAGTTGGAGAGCTGTGGAATGTCGGTGGCAAACTTGGCGACCATGGTGGGCATTCCCTCGACGGCGTTGAGCCGCACAAACGCCAGGTCCAGCGTGAAGGCAACCTCCGCCACGCCCTTGGCCGCCTCCAGAATCATCTTGCGCACTGGCGCCGAGTCGGTGACCAGCCGGATCAGCACCTGTGCCTCGGCATGATCGGCAATCACGTTGGGCGCCACGCCGCCTTGAATCTGCCCGATATTCACCGTCGTGTCCCCGGCGTCCGCATCCACCGGCCAATCCAGTTTCAGCAGCTTCGCCAGCAACTCCACCATCTTGTGCACGGCGCTCTCGCCCAGTTCCGGATACGCCGAGTGGGCCATCTTGCCGGTCGTCTTCAGCGAAACCCGCAACGCGCCCTTCGAAGCAATCGCCACTTTGTTGTCGGTCGGTTCGCCATTGATCAAGAAGCGATTGCCCTTGGGATGCAGGTTCGCGGACTTGGCGCCGGCCGAGTCGCGCTCTTCGCCGCTCAGGAACAGCAACCCAATCTTGTAGCCCGCCGCGCGCAACGTCTCTGCGGCAGTCACCTGGGCGGCCAGAATGCCCTTGGCGTCGCAGACACCGCGGCCATAAAGAAATTCGTCATCCTCGCTGAAGGGAATGTAGGGCGGCACGGTATCGATGTGCGTCGAGAAGACCAGATCGGGGGTCTCTCCCGCCTTGCAGGCATAAATATTCCAGCGCGGACCGCCGCCGGCGTTCTCGCTCGGCTGCTCGACCGGGGTCTTTTCGACATCCCAGCCGCGCCCGGCGAGGAAGTCCGCCAGGAAATCGCCCACCGGGCCCTCGTGGTAGGTAGTGGACTCAATCTCGCACAGACTGCGGGTAAAACGAATAGGATCAAGTTTTTCCTGGATAGGCAAGAGCGGAGCGTGATCGATCTTCATGCTTATAGAATAGCCCAACGACAACAGGCGCAGCCTTTGGAATGGGGGGAAAACGCCTCTGTTCGCCGGCATAAGTATTTCTTTATGCACCGCGCGTAAAATGGAGTGTGGTACGACCACGATATTCGCCTCCATTCCAACCAGCGACCTCTCCGCGGCACGAGATTCTCGTTGTGTGAGTCTGTCCGGGTCCGCCGGCCATCTGAAGGAGTGGGTGAATAGGGGTGCGCCCACCGCGCAATTGGCCCAGGTAGCTGCAACCGCCGCTCCGGAGCCGTTGGTACTCATCCCACGCGCCGATCACTTTTTTACAGGTCAACCCGAGCCGTCTCGTCCGGCGCTCTCCGGTTGGCTGAAGGAGCAACCGCAATGACCAATGTCAGCGATCCAGCGCTCGATACGCTGCACGCCACGGCGACTGAAATCTTTACCAGCGCCATCAAGGCCTGCAACATTGCCTCGGCCTTCGACCGCCGCATCCGCGTCGAGGGCAACATGCTCCATCGCCTTCTGCCCGACGGCAGCGGACCCGACGCAATCGACCTCGCCAGCTACAAGAAGATCATGGTCATCGCATTCGGCAAGGCCGCTGCCCCCATGCTTGAGGTTCTGCTGGATCGCATCAAGCGGCGCAGAGGGCTGCGCGGCATCTGCTGCTCCAACCAGTTGCCCAAGAAGCGCGATTGGCGCTTTCGCTACTTTGAGGGTGGTCACCCTGCGCCCAACGAAGACTCGTTTGCCGCAGCCCGTGCCGCGCTGGGCATGCTCAGAGGAGCCAAGAAAAACACCCTGATCTTCTTTCTCATCTCCGGCGGCGGCTCGGCTATGTTTGATCTGCCTCTGGACCCGAAGATCTCGCTCGACGACACCATCGCCTTTCATAAGCTGCTGCTGGCCTCCGGCGCGCCCATCAACGAGGTCAACACCTTGCGCAAGCACTTTTCCGCGGTCAAGGGTGGGCGGCTGGCCATCGCCGCGCCGGAAGCTGCCAAGGTCAGCCTGCTGGTTCCCGACGTGCCCCTGCGCTCGCTGGACGCGCTCTCCTCCGGCCCCACCTCTCCTGACCACTCCACCGTGGACGAAGTGCGCGCCCTGCTGGAAAAGTACGATCTGCCGGCCAAGCTGCCGCCCTCGGTGAAAGCCTTCTTTGAGCGCGCGGACCTGCCCGAGTCGCCCGGCAACAAGGGCTGGCGTGCGCCGTTTTTCCCGAAAATCTCCCTTCCCCGGCTTGGCGGCCTGCCTGCGCGCCGGATGACGGCCGCCGCCTCCATGAGCGGCGAAGACGAAGCCTTCAGCCAGTCGATCTTTGAGGTGCTGCTCTCCAGCCACGACCTGATCGAGAACGCCCGTCTTCTGGCGCAGAAAGCCGGCTTCTTCGTGGTGGTGGACAACAGTTGCGACGACTGGGACTATGCCGATGCCGCCCGCTATCTGCTGGGACGCTTCCATGGCCTGCGCGCCGTCCATCCGCGCCTCTGCCTGATCTCCGTCGGCGAGGTGACGGTCAAGCTTGATCGCGTCCCCGGAGCCGGAGGCCGCAACCAGCAGTTTGCCATGGAATGCGCGCTGGAGCTGGAGAGCTACCCCGGCGAGCGGCTTACCGTGCTCAGCGCCGGTTCCGATGGCATCGACGGCAATACCGGCGCGGCCGGAGCCATTGCCGACCCCACCACCGTGGCACGCGCTCATACCTTTGGATTCCACCTGAAGTCCTCGCTCACCGCCTTCGATGCCTGTCCGATGTTCACCGCTCTGGGCGATGCCGTCGTCACCGGCCCCACCGGCCAAAACCTGCGCGACCTGCGCCTGCTGCTGGCCGACAAAGAGTAAAGGCTTTCACGCCGGTTCCCTGCTGACGCAAAGCCTCTCTAATGCAGTAGCATTGCATCAATACTCGTTCGATCTGCTGAGGATGGTTTCGTGGTGCGAAAAGCGGCCCGCAAGAAAGTCGTCAAGAATCCGGATATCCGCACCGTCGCCTCCCTGGCGAAGGTTTCCATCGCCACCGTCTCCCGGACCATCAACGGTTCCTCCGCCGTGAGCGAGCGGCTGCAAAAGCGGGTCTGGCAGGCGATCAATCAACTGAATTACATTCCCAACACCCATGCGCGCACCCTCGTTTCCGGCCGCAGTCAGTTGCTGGGTATCATTGTTGAAAACATTACCAATCCGTTTTTCCCCGAGCTGATGCAGAGCTTTGAAGCGATTGCGGTGGCACACGGGTACGAGATTCTGGTCAGTTCCTCGAACAGCGACCCGGTCGTGTTGACCCACTGTGTGCGCCGCATGTTGGAGCGCAAGGTGGACGGCGTGGCCGTGATGACCTTCGGCGAGGAAGAGCCGGTGCTGGACCAGTTGGTGCATCACGACGTGCCCTTGGTGCTGGCCGAGTTCCGCCTGGATGACCCCAAGGCCGCCACCATCCTGATGGACTACTCCACGGGCATTCATGCCGCCGTGAGCCATCTGGTCAAGCTGGGACACACGAAGATCGCTTTCCTCTCCGGGCCGCACCAGTTGCACTCGGCCATGACCCGCGCCAGCGACTTCCGCACGGCGATGACGGCCTCGGGACTGGAAATCCAGAAGAAATGGATAATCGAATGCGACCACACGCTCAAGGGCGGTGTGGCCGGATTCAAAAAGTTGCAGGCTCTCCCGGCGCCGCCCACCGCCATCCTGTGCTCGAACGACCTTACGGCCATCGGCGTCCTGCGCGCGGCCTATATGGGCGGCGTGCGCGTGCCGGATGACTTGTCGGTCATCGGCCTGGACGACATCGCCTTCGCCGAGTACACGCTGCCGCCGCTGACCACCATCCGGCTTTCCCGCGTCGATCTGGCTCACGCCGCCTTTGAGGCTCTGCGCCAGCAGATCGAGGAGCCCGCCAATCCCAATCTGCAACGCGAGTTCCTGGTCTCGACCAGCCTGGTCGTACGTGGCTCGACCGCCCCGCCGCCTGCCAACGGCAAAAGCTGATGAAACGGTAGCGCCGGCCTCCCGGCCGGGGTCCCCACGGACAGGTCTTCGTCCGTGGGGTGGGAGACCGGCTGTAGCGTGGACGTCCTCGTCCACGCTTGTTTCTTCCTAGGCTACCCCTACTGTGGTTCCGCTCTAAGCGCGTGCTATAGAATCATGCAGGAGTTGAAATGAAAACGCTTGCAAAGGCAGAAGCATGAACAGCCCTTGCAACAACCGGAGGGAACGATGTCTCTATGGGGTCATACCGCGGATGGTGTTGCGGTTCCAATCTTCACCTTGAAAAGCGGAAAAATTGAAGCGCGCGTCACTGCGTACGGCGCCAAGCTGGTCAGCGTCAGAACGCCGGATCGCAACGGCAAGCTGGCGGATGTCGTGCTCGGTTACGATCATCTCGATGACTACCTGAAGGACAACGATACGCACTTTGGAAGCATCGTGGGCCGCTTCGGAAACCGCATCGCGATGGGGCGTTTTTCCATCGACGGAATTTCCTATCAGGTCCCGCAGAATAACGGCACCAACGCGCTACATGGCGGGCCGAAAGGCTTCGACCGCTATGTGTGGGAGTCGCGCGAGGCGTCGGACGGCGTCGAGTTCACGCATGTCAGCCCGGACGGCCACATGGGCTTTCCCGGCACGCTCACCGCAAAGGTGAAATATTCCTTGAGCGGCAACACCCTGCGCATTGACTACACCGCCACCACGGATAAGCCCACCGTCGTCAACCTGACCAATCACGCCTACTTCAACCTGCGCGGCGACGACCAGGGCGATATTCTCGGCGGGCTGTTGCAGCTCAACGCCGACCGCATGACAACCGTGAATGCGGATCTGATCCCGACCGGCGAACTGGCCTCTGTTGCCGGCACGCCCTTTGACTTCAGCAAGCCCACCGTCGTGGGCGCGCGCATCAACGACCAGAACGAGCAGCTTAAGCTCGGCGGCGGCTATGACCACAACTTTGTGGTCAACGGCCAGCCCGGTTCGCTGCGCTTGGCGGCCATCATGACCGAGCCCGAAAACGGACGGACCATGACGGTTGAAACCACGGAGCCCGGCGTGCAGTTCTATACCGGCAATTTTCTCTCCGGCGCATTCACCGGCCGTCACGGCATCTCGTACGGAAAGCGGACCGGCTTCTGCCTGGAGACGCAGCATTACCCGGATTCGCCGAATCAGCCGAGCTTCCCGAGCACGCTGCTCCGGCCCGGAGATACCTTCAAGTCCACCACCACGTTTGCCTTCGGAACGACGAAGTAGACGCTCAATGAAGGTAGCGCCGGCCTCCCAGCCGGCTGTAGCGCGGGCGTCTTCGCCCGCGTTTGTTCATGGTTCGTTACCAATTCATGTTCCGTGCCCCATCCTTGCGCCTTTTTCCTGGCGCAAGGGTGGGAAACCACGAACCTCGACCAGGCTGTGTTCCAATCCCTGTTGCGCGGCCAAAAAGCGCCTCCCGTCAGGGCCGCAGCATTTGCGCGCGCATGGCTACAACCTCGTCGCGGGTCTTGTCGGCGGCGGCGCGGCGATCGGTGTAGATGCGCGGCTGGCCAAAGCGCACCCTGGCGGAGAAACCGCCAACGCCAAGCGCCTTCACCAGATGCGTCACAAACAGCGCATCGCCAAACCAGCACAACTCCCGCTCCGGCGTGCCGTCGTCCATCACGTAGCGCAAGGCGGCGGCGGTAATCGGCACTCTGGCCGAGGTGGCCGGATCGATCAGCCGGGGATGGAAGTGCAACACATGCCTCCCGTCAGTGCTGGTCCCTTCGGGGAAAAGCACCACCGGAATCGGCAACTTGAAGCGCGCGCTCATCTTGCCCGCCACGGTTGTCGCACTCTTCCAGCTTGAGCGATTCAGAAAAATGGTCCCGCCCAGGCGCGCCGCATGGCCAAAAAAAGGCCAGTCGCCGATTTCGCTTTTGGCGACAAAAAAACAGGGCATGGCCGCCGAAAGAATGAGGATGTCCAGGTAGCTGAGGTGGTTCGAAACCACCAGCCCATGCGCGGGCGGCTGGCCTTCAACCTGATAGCGAATGCCCATGCTGCGCAGAATTCCGCGGCATGATTGCTGCATCCACAGGGCGCGCCGCTCCATCGTCAAAGCGCCGCGCAGCCGCAGAATCCAGTAGCGGAGAACCACCCCGGCAAGAGCGAATCCCAGCGCCACAGCGCGCCGGATCGCACGCCAGCTCACCTCGTCAGCGGAGCCAGAAAGCGCTTGCGCGCCGAGGGCGACATCAGTTTCAGATCGAGCAGGGTAAGGAAGTCAATACTGCCAAAATCCCGATCCCATGCCGGCGGCCCGCCGATGCGCGCGCCGATGGCCATATAGGTCTTCAGCAGTTTGGGCACCTTGGCAGAGCACGATTCCGGCTGGAGCGACGGCTGTGCCGGTCCGCTCCCTTGCTCGATGGGACAGGCGTAAGCTGCGGTCGCCTTCGTCTCAAACTCAGGAGGAACCCTGTACTGCTCCAGTTGGCGATACACCTGCCAGCCTTCCGCCGGGTCTTTCGAGTTCACCGATGAGCAACCGATCAAATAGCGCAGCCCCATGTCGGAAGCATACTGTGCAATCCCTCTCCACAACAAGGTCAGCGCCTCCGGCGTGCGATGCGCGCGATCGATGGAAGCGCGGCCCAGTTCCAGGATGTCCGCCCGCAGCGGCTCATAGGGCGAAAAATCAAACTCCTGTTCGGAGTAGTACCCTCCGTGGCGCGCAGCCGTAACGCCGGACTGCATCCGATAGGTGCCCACAACGCGCCGGGCTGGGTCAGCTTCCTGCTTATCCTCGACCAGCAGGTGCTCGCAAAAAGGATCGAACTGGTCAGCATCCAATCCGGTTTTGTAGGAACTTTGCAGTCCCTCGCCCAACTCGATGTTGAAGACTTTGAAGCGCAACCGGCAGGCGGCCTCGCGGTCTTCGGCGGTCTCGGCCAGCCGCAGCCGATAGCGGCCCACTTCGGCCTGAATGCGCGGCTTGGCTGGCGGCGCATAAGTCGCTTGTGCGGAAACTTCAGCCTGAGGAGTAAGTCCAACGGCCAATTTCAACGGAAGTTCTTGCTCTATGGGCGCGATCACAGAAGCAGTATCCGGCAGAAGATGTAAAAGAACGGTAAACCCCCTGCGAATACCGTGCAAATACTTTGTTCGTCCTGTAACTCGGCCGTAACATAACTAACTCTCCGCGGCAGCAAGAGCCCCGGCTATGGAATATCTAAATAAGTCCGGTCTTGAAAGGGCAAGACTGCCGATGAAGTCTGCAAAACAGATAAGGCTTTACAGGTCACGAAAGAGCTCTAATGGAGGTAGGTCTTGTAACAGTCCCGCACCGGTGTTTTTGACCCGCGATGGATGAAACTGTGCCCCATCCATCGGACGTCTTTGTTTTTGTCCGATGGGTGGGAGTCCGTAGAATTCCATCGCCTTGCATTTTTGTTTCTTTGTAGGGCACGACTTTAGTCGTGCCGTAAATACCGCAAAATCAACGGGGCTTTAGCCTCTGAGGGAAAGCGAAGCGGATCATTACGACTTATTCAGAGCGTCCTTGACTTCTATAACTTGATTCATAACTCGCAAGAATTTGGAGCGCCAACCGGGGAAAGTTCATTGAGCGCAGTCCATGCCTCCAAGCGGGCACAGAATGCGAACATGCTGGGGCTTTTCCATTGGCTTGGGCTGATTGACCGCAGGAACCAGATTGCGAGCCGGCCCCGGCTGGTTGATCCCGCTCAGATTTTCTTCCTCCAGCAGAAGCGGCCGCTGCAAGATCATCTCCACCTGCGCTCCGCTTTCGATGTTGACATCGGCGCCGCGGGTAAACAGCGTTGCCAGCCCGGCGGCGGCAAGCCCCGCCCCCACCCCCGCAATGCCTCCCGCGAGAGGATGGCCGGAGTCAAGCCCGCCGATGGACCCTACGGTTCCGCCGGTAGGAATGGCAATCTTGGCCACCGTGCCGGCATTGCGGCTTTTGTCTCCCGCCTGCTCCATGGTTCCCTCGCCGTCGTCCTTCACCGACTGCTTCTTAGCGCCTGGAAGGCTGTTGACCATGCCCGGAATCTCGACCACGGTTCCATTGGGAAAGATGATCGAGGTGAAATGCATATCCAACTGCGCATGGCCCTTCATGCGCCCCGCGCGAACGATATGATCCACCACGCCCTGCACGTAAACTCCAGCCGGAATCATCACCCGGTTGCCGACCACCACCGGAAAGGTTGAAACCAGGTAGACGCCATCGCCGGGCTTGGCGCTCTTGGTGTTGATGGCGTTGCGCATCTGAAGAAGCACCCTGGTGCCTGCCGGGACAATGTACGTCGGTTTTTGTGGCGTGACCGCGCTCGGCGCAGCATCTGGAATGGCACCAGCAGCAAGATCGGAAGCGTCGCCAGTGGCCTGGGCATATGAAAAACCGGAAACCGCCACTCCCAGCACGATTGCAGCCGTCAACGCTCGACGAGTCAGGCGCATGATTTCCTCCGTATTACCCTTGCATCAATAGACGAAACCGCCGCATCCAAGGATAGCTCCCGGCTGGCCGGAATCAAAAGGTAAAACAGCGACTGGTGCGGCGAGACTCGATTCGCGTTAGGATGCAAGAAAGCGATGCCCTTCAAATCCACCCCGTCTTCCGCACTTTCGACTCCTTCGCGGAGCCGGTTTGCCGAAGCCTATCGCGTACTGGAAGAGGCCATCGCCGCTCGCGCTTTTCCCGGCTGCGCCTTTGGCGTGCTGGCCGAAGATAGGGTTGTGCTCTCTGACGCGCTGGGCCGCTTTACCTATGACGAGACTTCCCCCGCCGTCACTACGGTAACCCGCTACGACGTGGCCAGCATCTCCAAGGTTGCCTCCACCACCACTGCGGCGATGCTGCTCCACCAGCGCGGCCTGCTCGATCTGGAAATGCCCTTGAGCGAACTACTTCCCAGCTTTACAGCGAAACGCGCCGCCGGCGACCCCGCCCACCGCGTGAAGCTGCGGAACCTGCTGGCGCACAACTCCGGTTTGCCGGGCTACGTGGAGTTTTTTCGCACGGTTTCCACAGCCGAGGCACTCTTGAATGCCTGCCTGACGCTGCCTCTTGAGGCCGAGCCGGGCACGCGCACCGTCTACTCCGATCCCGGTTTCATCCTGCTGGGCAAGGCGCTTGAGGCGCTGACCGGCGAAGCCCTAGCGACCTGGGTTCCGCGCGAGATTTTTCTGCCGCTTGGGCTGGTATCCACCGGCTTCACGCCGCCCTCTGCCGCGCGCAGCCTCATTCCGCCCACCGAAGAAGACGCGACCCTGCGCCACCGCCGCATCCAGGGCGAGGTTCAGGATGAAAATGCCTGGGTGCTGGGCGGCGCCGCCGGCCACGCCGGGGTGTTTTCCAATGTGTCGGACTTGTTGCGCCTGGCCCAGGAGATTCTTCACGCCGCATCCAAGGCCGGAAATGCGCGTCTCTATGACGCGGCAACCATTGAGATTTTTTCCCGGCGACAGGGTCCGGAAGGCAGTTCCCGGGCTCTCGGTTGGGATACGCCCTCGGAAATCTCCTCCTCCGGACGGCATTTTTCACGCCACTCCATCGGGCATCTCGGCTTTAGCGGCTGTTCACTGTGGATCGACCTGGACGCCGCAATCGCCATTGCCTTGTTGACCAATCGCACTTGGCCCGACCGCCAGTGCCAACTGATTCGCCAGGTGAGGCCCGCATTTCACGATGCCGTCCGTGAGGCCCTGTAGCTCCTCCGTAACATTCATTTCCGCGTTTCGCGCGAGTTCACGGAGAATTCTCGTTCGAATTGACGGCTTTAAAGATACAATCAAAAATTGGGGACAGATGTGATGCTTATTAGCGCTATGGCGCAGGAGACAGCCGGCACCCAGAGGATGAATATTACCCCTGAGAAAGACCAGGCCTCCCTGCTGCAAGAACTGACTACTGAGAGCCAAAACGAGGCTTCTCAAGGTTTTGACACCAAATCCGCACTCGAAATCGCCCGCATCATCAATCACGAAGATGCGAAGATTGCGGGCGCGGTCAAAAAAGCCCTTCCGGAGATTGCGCAAGTCATTGATCAGGTGACGCGCAGCTTTCGCGAAGGCGGTCGACTGATTTATATCGGTGCCGGCTCCAGCGGAAGGATCGCGGCGCTGGACGCCTCGGAATGCCCGCCTACTTATTCAACGGTGCCCGGTCAGGTGCAATACATCATGGCCGGCGGACCCAAGGCGCTGGCCTCGGCCGTCGAGGTCAACGAAGATTCCGAAGAGTTGGGCCAGCGGGACATCGCACGCCGCCGCCCCACGCGCAAGGACGTGATTGTGGGCGTCTCCGCCTCCGGTCGCACTCCTTACGTGGTGGCCGCTGTGGCCTATGCCCGCGCCCGCGGCGCACACACCGCCGCCGTCACCTGCAACCATGACACGCCTCTGGTTGCCGCTGCCGATCTCGCCATCATTGCCGACGTGGGTCCCGAGGTCATCTGCGGCTCAACGCGCATGAAGGCCGCAACCTCTCAGAAGATGATTCTGAACATGATCACCACCGGGGCCATGACCAGAATGGGCTATGTGTATGAAAACCTCATGGTTAACGTACACATGCAGAACTCCAAGCTGGTCGAGCGCGGCATCCGCCTTCTGATGATCGCCTGCAAGATCAGCCGTGCCGCCGCCGTCGAAACCATCAAGTGCGCCGGTCGCAGCGTTCCCGTGGCCCTAGTGATGCTCAAGGCCAAGGTCGACAAGCCCGAAGCCGTCCGCCGCCTGGCAAGATCCGACGGCAATGTGCGCCGCGCCATCGAGGACAATATGCTGGACGTCATGTAGGCAAGATCGAAACCATGAAAACAGCCGCAGCGGGGAAACCTGCTGCGGCTGTTTTTTTACTCTATTGATCAGGCGATTAAATGCTGTGAGGGTGCCTCATCCATTTCCGCGTCTTTTGCGGAAATGGATGGGAAGCAATGTCACTGTTTTCTTGCCACATCACTAGAAAGTCGTCAACCGTACCTTCAGCAGCACATTCTCGTCGGCCTTCAGGTTCAGGCCGTAGTCGGTCTGGTCGCCGTTCCAGATACGGGCGGTCTTCCACTTCCCTGCCTCGTCGTAGCCGCCCTCTTCCACCTTGAGCCAGTAGCGCTTTTTCCCCGGCTCAAAGGTCGGAGTGAAGTCCACGCGCACATGGTGGCCGGCGACAAGAAACTCATCCGGTCCCAGCTCCAGAATCACCGCGCCGCCATCTGCCGGCGAATTGCCCTTGGGCTTCATCCAGTCGCCGAAGGATGGCATTCCGTATTGAAGCACCGCCTTCCAGCGCTCGAATTCCAGCGTCTGGACGTGGTTTTCCGCGTCTTCGCTCGCGCCCCGGACCTTGCCCTCAAGGTTCCCGGCCGCCAGTTTGCGGGCGATGGAAGCCAGCAGGCTGTACTGGCGCGCAAAGGGCTTCAGCGCCTCCGGCTCCATTGCCTCCGGCCCTTCAACCTGATTGCTGTAGCGGCTCAGGTCCAGCCCGAAGGGCGCCCAGCCAAGCGCTCCCTGGCCAATCGCGGCGTAAACGTAGCGCGCATACTCTGCCGGGTTGCCGGTCTCGGGAATCAGCAGCGGATTGTCCTTGCGCCGGTAGAGATCGATGACCTTGCTGTACTTGGCGAACTCCGGCATATAGATGTCCGGGGCAACAATGCTGATCGAGGGCGCGGCAATCTTCCACAAGTCAATCTCATTGTCGGTAGGCGCGCCGGACTCGTAGCTAGGCGGCTTGCCGGGATTGAAGGGCTCGCGCAGGGCCGCATTTACATACAATGGCAACGGATACTCGGCCTTGCCCGCCTCGGCCACTTGCTCGATATAGCTGGCAATGAACCACGCCTGGAAGACCTCATCGGCGTCTTCGCCGAAAACCTCGCGCCACGTTCCCGGCCGCTTGCCCAGGCCCTTCACAAGCTTCTCAGGCACCTGCCCAGCAAAGGCCTTTTCGGCCGCCGGACTATAGTCGCGCACCGCGCCCCAGACGCCGGATTCGTTCTCCACCTGCACCATCAGCACCGTGCGAACCGGATCAGCTTCTTTCAAGTGGCGCATGAGAGCGCGGAAGGCCGTCTTGTCGGCCTCCAGCCAAGCGGGAGCAAAAATCGACGGCGTATCCACCGTATGCCCGTCGCGGTTCAGCAACAGCGGATACTTCGCCTGGTCGAGCTTGATCCACTCCGGCGTGTAGTGCGCGCTGCCGTTCTTCCACGTGCCAAACCACAGCAGCACCAACCGTTGATGGTGTTCGCGGGCCTGCTTCAGAATCTGATCCACCACGCTGAAATCGAATTTTCCCTGCGTGGCTTCGATCTGCTCCCAGTAGACCGGCAGCTCGACCGTATTGGCGTGCAGCATCTCCGCCGCCGGCCAAACCTTGTCGAGATACTCCGGCCAGGCGCTGGAGTTGTTGGCCTGCACGCCCAGCATCAGGTATGGCGCGCCATCGACGAGGAGAGCGTAGCGGCCGTCTTTCTTCTCGATGGAAGGTATAACCCGATTTTTCTCGGAAAGGCCACGGCCAGCAGCAACTCTTGGCTTTTCTGCTTGAGCGGCCGGCGCACCCTGCGCCCCCGCAGGGTACAACGCCGCAAAGACTCCCAACAACCCCAGCACCGCCCCCGCCGCCAAAATCCCTTGAAATCTCTTCCGTCTCATCGCTCTTCTTCTCCATCCGGACGTTGCCGGCGCTACAAACGCGTTAATTCCTAGTTGGATCACCATAAGAAGGTTCTGCCCTGAAAAACAGTTGCGTGTCAGGGGGCGTTGACGTTTGCCGATATGACTGGCTATTTCGGCGCGCCAGCTTCCGACTCTGAGATGACCATGGTTAGGGTGTTGGACTTGACCGTTACACTCTGTCCTGGACCCTGCGGAAACGTCTTTTTCTCGACGGTAAATTCGTATGTGCCCGGCTTGGCCGTTCTGTAATAAATGGAATCCTCCCAATATTCTCCCGGCTGGATATGGCGCCCGGGGTTGCTTCCAAAACAAAGCCCTCCTGCAGCTTCACCTCTCTCCATGTCCTCTCTATGCTTTCGCTTTTTCTCTGGCTCATCCAAGAGAATACCGTTATACACGACAGAGAGCTTGTAGAGGCCACCGAAGGCCGAGCAGGTATCTTCTCGAATCAACTCGTTCGATATGTTGGTCAATCTCACAATGATTACTTGCATTCCCTTGGAAAACTCACCAGGAGTTCTTCCCCTGGAGAGAGTCAGTTTGAATCCAGGCTCTGGCTGTTCAGTAGTTTGGGCGATAATGACCACTGCTGGTATCACGAACAGTAGCGCAAGACACTTCGATACTAGCTTCCACATCGGTGGATATCCTCTTCTCCGCCCATCTGGACGACTGCAAATATCGCACACTGTTTTATCGCACCACGATGAACATTCCCAAAACAATGCCGTAAGTATAAACTCCAGCTCCCCCGGCAGGGCGTGCTGCATTTACACTGGAAAGCTGGGAGTAGCGCAGATTTATGGATAAATTTGTCATTCGCGGCGGCAATCCGCTGGTAGGCACCCTTCACGTTTCGGGCGCCAAGAACTCCGCCCTGCCTTGCATGGCGGCGGCGATTCTGACCGAAGACGAGGTCACTCTCGAAAACATTCCCCAAGTGCACGACATCAAAACCGAGCGGCGCCTGCTGGTGTCGATGGGCGCCGAGGTCCGGCTGTGCAGCTCACCCAGCAGCACAACCATCAGTTGCCGCACGCTCTCCGACCCCGTGGCCAAGTACGAGATTGTGAAGACCATGCGCGCCAGTTCCCTGGTGCTCGGTCCGCTGGTCGCTCGCACAGGAATGGCGCGCGTGGCCATGCCTGGCGGATGCGCCATTGGCGGCCGGCCGATCGATCTGCACATCAAGGGCCTTGAAAAGATGGGCGCCACCATCGTTCAGGAACACGGCTATCTGGAGGCGCGTGTGGAGCGGCTGAAGGGCGCTCACCTGAACTTCGAGAAGATCACCGTCACCGGCACGGAGGATTTGCTGATGGCCGCGGTACTGGCCGAGGGTGAGACGCTGATGGAGAATTGCGCGCGTGAGCCTGAAGTCTCCGATCTGGCCGCGCTGCTGACTGCCATGGGCGCCAAAATCGAAGGCGCCGGCACCTCCACAATCCATGTCCAGGGCGTCAGCCGTCTTCATGGCGCGCGCTATCGCATCTTCCCCGACCGCATCGAGGCGGGCACATTTCTGGTGGCCGGGGCCATCACCCGCGGCGACCTGATTGTGGCCAACTGCAACCCGGCTCACTTGAGCGCCGTCATTGCCAAGCTGCGCGAGGCCGGCGTTCGCATTGATATTCTGGGGCCCGACACCATCCACGTGCAGGGAGACGGAAAGCTGCGCGCAGCCAACATCTCCACCGAGGAGTACCCTGGCTTCCCCACCGACATGCAGGCGCAATACATGGCGCTGGCCACCCAGGCCGAGGGCGTCAGCGTGATCGAGGAGAACATCTTCGAGAACCGCTTCATGCACGTGCAGGAGTTGGTGCGCATGGGCGCCAACATCAAGGTGGAAGGCCGCACGGCCACGGTTTCCGGACCGGCAAAGCTCTCTGCCGCGGCCGTCATGTGTTCGGACTTGCGAGCCTCGGCGGCGCTGGTGCTGGCAGCCTTGGTAGCCGACGGCGAGTCGATTCTGGACCGCGTCTACCACGTGGACCGCGGCTATGAGCACATCGAGAAGAAGCTGGCCGCAGTCGGCGCCGAGATCCGTCGCATGGGCAACGTCTTCCCAGCCAAGCAGGACGAACCGCTCTAGGTCTCTGACAATATCCATCCGAAATGTAGCGGCAGCCTCCTGGCTGCGAGAAGCGCGGGTTTCCCAACCCGCGCTTCTCGCACGGTGCCCCATCCATTTCCGCGTCTTTTGCGGAAATGGATGGGAAGATGACGTCAGTGTTTTCTTGCCGGATCAATAGTACTGGAACCATTTAATGGTGAAACGTGGATTTCATGATATGGGTGCCCCACCTTCGACGCAGTTCCATCGCGCCTAAGGTAGGATCTTCATAGAGTTTTTTATAGCTCTTTATAGCCTTTCCTTACACGCTTTTTATAGCTTTTCCTACCTGTTGTCCATGCCCTACCCGCGCAAAAAACACCGTTTTTGCGTTTTTTTCTACGGGTACAAGCCCACAAATCCCATGCGCAGAACGCGCCCACCGTACCGCGGGTGCTTGCAGATTATTTCCTCACTTCGTCGCACAATAATCCATGACAGCAATTCCAAATAGCCCCTTGCATCGGGCATACCAAGAACACTCCATTGGCCTGCTCCCGTAGGGAGCCATCGAAAATAGCCCCGGGCAAGCGAAGCGCAGCCCTGGGGATGAGGCAAAGAAAGGATCATCCGCCCCGGAGGGGCGGATCGAACGCTCGCGCCACGGATTGTGGAAACCAGTGACTGCGCGAGGCTTTCGTCTCTTCCCCTTACTTCCTCTTCGTGCCGGAAGCTACCGACAGAGGCCGAAAGTACCCCTAACTCCTTTCCCTGGACGATTTTGCAGAGAACTTCATTGTTTTCACGATTTTGCAGCGCAACCATGCCTGTAAACTCAAGAAAACAAGGATTTTGTTTACAAAATACGGGTGGGGGGGGCATGGCCGGGTACACCGCGGACTCGGGGTCCCCGGCAAGCGATTTTGCTCGCAAGAGTGAAGGGACAGCTCTTCGTCCGCAAGAGGGAGATACAGATTTTTGGAATCTTGGAAGGAATGAACCTGGAAACGGCAGTTGCGAGCCAGTGCAAGCGTACTGCGGTAGGTTTCGGAATCGCTGAGAGTCGGTGCTTTGTAACAGGGCACGACTTCAGTCGTGCCGTAACTGCAACAAAGTAAAGATGAGGGCTTTAGCCCCTGCCAAACCTTCCTTCCCGAACAGCCTGGTTTGGTGCCTTTTTCCGCAGCCTGTTAAGGCCCGCCCGGCAGAGGGGCAACTTCAGCTCCGCGATGTTGTACGTTTATCTATCTTCTGTGGTTTAAACCGCTGAACTTCGGCGCGCACCCTGCGAAATAGGTATAACCCCTGAGGTTGTGCGCTGAAAAGCCTGCAAAGGCATCCGATCTTCCGGCTGCACGATTGCATAGTAAATGGAACTACGGCAATAAATGCATTCTGTTTTGCGCTGCAGGTAGCCAGCGCCGATAGCCTGAGGAAAGGTCCGCAAGCACTCCGGGCAGGTGATGGTAACATACGCATTCGGAGACAAGTCGTGGGAGTCGCGATGAATCCAGACAGGCACATCCTGGCTGGAAGATAGGTGCGCATGACGCTCCAATTCGGGCAACGCTTCGATGATCCGCAGAAGAGCGACGATGCTGCTGCCTTTCTGATAGAAGGCATCGGCGGCGACGCCGGAAGGCACCTCATCGCCGGAGAACGCGCCGCTCATGGCGATCACCTTGATCGCCGGAAACCGACGCCTGACCACCGACAGCAATTCAAAGCCGGACATACCCGGCATGTTGAGATCGGAAACAAGAATGTCAGGGGCTTTCTGACGGATCTCAAGCAATGCCGCGAAACCGTCGATCGCAGAGCGCACGCAATACCCGATCTCGGTAAGCACATGCGACATCGACATTCGAATCAAAGGCTCATCGTCGACAATAAGCAGTCTTGCACTCGTATCAGGCATATCTCACTCTCTAAAAGCATCCCCAAGAGGATTGGAGTGAGTGTCCCATGAATCAAATTGTCATTCTGGTCAAATTCGCACATGTTCAGTTGCGAATTTGCCGGCGGGCTTCAACCTACGCCCTTGAGATGTCCAAAATAACCGGCGTTTCCGCGTCATCGCCTGGCAGGTAATCGTGTAAAACCACATTTAGCAGTGATTTGTGAACGCGAATGCGGCCGTTATATTCGATAAAGCCGAGCTTGCGGAAGCGGTTCATGAAGAAGCTGACGCGAGAGCGGGTGGTGCCGATCATCTCCGCTAGGGTCTCCTGCGAGATCTTTGGAATCAGCGTTTCCGGCTCACCCGGCTGGCCAAACTCCGCCATCAGCAGCAGAATCCGCGCCAGCCGCTTTTCACTCGAGTTGAAAAGCTGATCGACCAGATCGGCTTGGATGCGCATGCTGCGGGCCAGCAGAAACTTCATAAACATGTCGGAGAGGTCATGCTCCTCGTGCATCGCGCGGATCATCTCATCCCGACTTATCTTGAGCGCAGTGCAAGACGTAAGCGCAGTCGCAGTCGCCAGGCGCAGCCCCGGCACTGCCGCAAGCGCAGACTCACCGACAAAATCCCCTTCAGAGAGCAGCGCAATCGTGGCTTCCTTCCCGGCTGTGGAAACCACCGTGATTCTTGCATTGCCTTTCTGGAGGTAGAAAATCGAGTCTGCTGGATCTCCCTGCGCAAAGAAGACCTGCCTAGGCTCAATGCGGACAATTCTTCGCCCCAGCCCTGCGCTGGTCAAAAATGCCTGAACATCGAACGCGGGTTTCTCAAGCTGTACCATCTGAAGCTGCCTCCTTCCGGATGACATTTCACCGGACACTACCTGCGATGCACGCAACGGCATCACTCATCATGTTTGCAATGAGATTGCCGCCTGCACAGATTCACCGACAATGATCGAGGCCCAGGGAAGATTCCACAAGGTGCTCATGCCCTGAGCCCTTGTTGCAAAAATTTCAACTACACACTTACAGCCACATTTTGCCACAAAGTTTCACCAACAAAACAACAATTTGTTCAGTTTTGCACAATTTTTCTACTGCCTGGCTTACGCATCCATAAAGCCAGAAGAACACGCAGCGCCATATTATGCGGGTGGACGAAGCTGGACATGATAGTTCAGGTAGTCGATTTTTACGACCGTCCGACCAAACACTGAACTGTTTGACACCGCTCTGGCATGGATGGCCTGCGAAAAGCCGCTAATGTTCGCGTACTGGCGGCTCACCTGCGTGGGCCCTGTCAACAACGAAGAACTCTTGGCCGCCGTTCCCTGCACCTGTACGATCGAACCACTGGCAGAGTCTACCCACAGCGTTCCTTCGATAAGGTAGGGAGTCTTCCTCCTGGGGATCAAGGCAAGCGCATTGCAAATTCGTCCATTGAGTGGCCGGGGTCCACCAGGCATCAATTTCATTTCATAATTTGCGGAGGTGAACCACGATCCCTCCCGGATGCCAGGCTGGTTCAAGCGTTTCTCATTGTCCAGAATCGAACCCAATACAAGGCTTCGTATCATCTGCGATCCGCTTTGCGAAACAATAATGTAACTCTTGCCCGTCTCCTTTTGGTAGGTAGTTTTCACTGTCATTTCTGCCACGGGATGAACCTCGTCCCCGTTCCTGTAAACCGCATAGTGCTCGGTGACAGTGAATCCAGCAACACTTTCAAATCTCGCTTTGACCGCGGCATCAACCTGTTGAATCACCGCTGCCGAGTCGGGTTGTTGAGGCTGCGCCACCATCGTTCCGAAGAACGCAAAGATGGCAACAGCCACGATTCCCAAGGGAAAATGTGGCTGTAGGAAATCGATCATCATGGCTCTGCATTTATGGTGAATGAGAATAGGCCTCGTATCTATTTTATGACGAATGTCGAGTTCCCGCTTTTTTCAACTCGCGCGGACAACCTGGCAAAATCTTCTAGTATTTTGAGAATGAGCGTTTGTTTATGAATCATCCAAGTCAGGCCGGGTGATGGGGGCCAAAGACCGACACCACGACCAAATCCACCCGGCGATTTGCTCTACGGCCTTCCGAGGTGCTGTTGCTCGCAACCGGATGATACTCGGCGTAGCCGGCGATCGACATTCGTTGCGGATCAAATCCATCTTTATCGATCAGCATCATTGCCACCGCCATCGCACGCGCCGTCGACAGGTCCCAATTTGAACCGAACCTGTCGTTATGAATCGGCACATTGTCCGAATGCCCTTCGATCCGCATGTCCAGACCGTATTGCATCAGTACCACGGCAATCTTCTTGATTTTTTCTCCTGCCCCCGGCAACAAGCTTGCTTCACCGCTATTGAAGAAGCCAAGTTCATGAAGGCTGATAACGAAGCCCTCCGGAGTCATTTTTAGCTCGATCTCTTGTCCAGCAATCTCCTTGCCGAGCGCCATTGCCAGCTTCCTGTGCAACTCCTCAACATCGATGCCACCGTTTCCAGGAACCACACTCGCTTTCGCTCCGCCCTTCTCATTCGGACTGAGTACGCTTCCTAGTCTCGTCACATTGGAAGACAAGCCGGTAGGGACGCTATCACTCCCCGTAAATGTTCCCATCTCCTGAAATCCATTCTTCACTGCGGAAGATACTCTCTGAACCGCCATCTTGTCGTGATAAGCCGAGGCAAACAGGACCACAAAGAGAGCGAAAAGAAGCGTCATGAAATCCGCATAGGATACCATCCAGCGCTCTGTGCGCACATCATCTTCGTGGCCTTTTCGTCTTCTCATTTCGCTACCAATTTCAGTTTTGGAGCCTCTGCGCCTCGGCCCAGGTAGACGCCCAGCTTTGACTCCAGGGCTCTTGGATTGGTTCTCTCCACAAGCGAGATCACTCCATCCAGCATCATTTCGCGAAGCACCTGCTTCCTCCGCATCATGATCTTGATCTTTCCCGCAAAAGGGAGAAAAAAGAGGTTCGCCGATCCTACTCCATAAATGGTCGCGACGAATGCAACCGCAATTCCCTTGCCCACTTCGTTGATATTCTGCAATCGCTGCATAACCTGGATCAGTCCTATGACAGCGCCCAGAATACCTATGGTCGGCGCAAATCCTCCCGCCGCATCAAACACCTTCGGTATGATCTCTTCGCGCTCGGACTCCCTATCCATTTCGAGTTCCATCACCTGGCGCAACTCAGCGGAATGGACGCCATCGACTGCCAGGGTCAAAGCCTTTTTCAAGAACGGGTACTCGATCACCTTAAGTTCCGCATCAAGAGCCACGAGGCCGTTCCGCCGCGCCCTGGCAGCGTATCCCACAAAATCCTCGATCAACTGCGGTGCAGGGTCCTTCGCACCTATAAAGACATGCTTCAACTGTTTGGCTGCCTGCATCACAACAGAGAAAGGGAACTGGACCATGACCGCGCCAAGCGTGCCCCCAAACACAATCAAGGCGGCGGTGGGTTGCAGTATCTGCCCAACCTGGCCGCCATCGAAGTATAAGCCGGCTGCGATGCCAGCAAGCGCGATGATAATTCCGGCTAACGTGCTCTTACTCGCCATGAAGTTCCTTCTCGGATGCATGCACAATACCCAGCTTTACGGCGAATAACCGGCTTCGCTAAGAGTTATCCACGGGTATGTGATTCGATCCTATGATCCTTCGATTCCAAGGTCATGCGGATAGCGACAATGAAATTCTCTCTGACCCTTCATCCTGCATGGGCGAAAATTGTGCTTCCATCTGGTTCATGGAAACTCCAGTCTCTCTTTCCTGCGCTTGCGGTGTCGGTATGTCGAGTTGTTGCCAGGCACTCCTCACATGCACAATCATCTCGATCTGTGCATCGAGCGCCGCTGCTGACTTCTTTACCGAAGCCTCTATCATTTTTGCGCGCAGATATGCATAGAATCTCGACAAGTTATGCGCCGGCTCTCCGCCGTTCTTCAAATCAAGCCAGCTTTCCAAGCGTCCAAGCACCAGAGCGGCATGATCCAGCTCCTTGCAGCGCGTCTCGATGTCATTCTCCCGAAGAGCGCTCGCCGCACGGCGAAAATCACACACCAAAGCGTCAAGCAGAGCGATCATCAAGCCAATGGGGCTCGCTCCTTCAATGGCACTTCTGCGATAACATAATTCTGTTTTGCCCATCGTCATTACCTTCTAGCTGCTAAGAGCTTGAGCTGGTGGTGGTTAGCAGTGCATTGATTTGGTTCATCGTGGTAGTCAAAGACTCCAGCGCGCTCTCCGCCTTGGTATACATGGCGGTAAGTCTCGTTTCCTCTGACGCTATGTAACCTGACTCAAAGTCATCGATTTGCGTTGTCAAATCGCTGTTCTGCGTGGATATGCTGCTCAGGTCCACCTTGAATGCGCCCGTTGCTGCGTTTGTGTAGGGTTTCAGGGCGGCATCGAACGACGCCGCAAAACCGTTCAGCGCCGCGCCCTCGAAAAAGTTCTGGACATCGGTCGCGTTGCTGGCAAGCGCATTATTCAGAGTGGTTGAATCCACCGAGAGAGTTCCGTCGTCGCCGACCGTGATGCCAAGGTTATACAACGAGGAAACTGTTGTGGTTCCCGAAGTTGGTGTGTACGAATAATTGAGCGCTGACTCAAGTGTGCTCTGCAACGCACGAACAGTGGAATCAGATGCTAGCACCCCTTCCGAGCCGCTGCTAACGGTGAACTGCGTGTTCAACAGTCCCAGAGCGGTATTGTAATCTGTGACGAACTGGTTGATCGCGGTAGATGCTGCCGACGCATCGGCAGCGACCGTCAGGTTTACCGCGGTTGTTGAGCTTGCGCTCAAAAGCTGCAAGGTAACTCCGCTGATTGCGCCTGTAACCTTATTGCTCGCACTGTCGATTGGGATGCCATCCACAGTCAACGATGCATCCTCTCCCACAACGGACTGCGTAAAGCCCAGACTTCCAGAGGTGGAACTCGGCTGATCGATGGTAAACGAGGTGCTGCCGTCGGAGCTGACAATGCTCAGATTCGTGTTGCCGCTGGAATCGGTGGTTGCCGTTGCGGTGAGGCCAAGAGAGTTACCACTGGAATCCTTTGCGTCATTGATGGCGGTAGCCAGTTCCGCATAGGTTTCTCCGTCGGTGATCGCGACGGTTGCGCTACCTGCGGTTGAGGTTGCGCCGGTCAATTTAAGAGTGCCGGCTGCAAGCGCTTCTCCCGAGGTCAACTCCGGCGCCGTCCACGACGTATAGGATGACGAAATCGAGAAATCGGCTGCGGCGCCCGAAGTATTGGAAATGACCGCCAGCCTGGAACCAGTCGAGTCACTCACCACCGTCGCTGTTACACCCAGGTCGTCGTTGTTGATAGCGGTTGCAAGGTCAGTTAGTGTGTCGCCCGTATTTCCGCTGCCGGTCGCAATCGTCACGGCCGTGCCGCTCGCTGGAGTAATCGTGATCGATGAAGTCGGCAGAGTCGCGGTAGAACTGGTTTCCAGGCTCGAATACCAGGCGCCTGTGGCGGCGATGTTATTCACCACAACTGTGTGCGAGCCGGTCACGGTTCCGGTAGCCGCCGTAGCCGTGACTTCACTCGTATTGGAGGACGTCACCGTACGCTGCGACAAGGGGCCGGTCAGGCTGTTCAGCGATTCCATATCCGTTTGAATCGCTTGGGTCGCTGTCTGTATCGCGGTCAGTGCCGTTGTCTCGCTGCTGAGGGTCGTCTGGTCAGCTTGCCATACCCGCTCTGGCGCCCGATCCGCGTAGATTCCAGCCGTGACAGCCGCAGAGACATCAATAGCGGTCGTGCTCTTGTTGTTCACCGCGGCCAGAATGCTGCTGACATCGTATGCCGTCGTGGACGAAGTCGTACTCGACAAGAGCGAACTGGTACTGGAAGTGGTGCTCATAGCTCGAATCCTTTTTTCTGGAAAGCTGCCATCGAGTCCATGCCAGATTTTGGACCCTTCACCTTGGAGCCGAAGACCAGCCTATCAGCTCAGGAGTGACTTATCTATGAATGGCGCGAAGGTGGCGCCCTGAGACGCCACCTTCCTTGCTGCGTTGAGAACTGCGTTAAGTTACTGGACCAGCTTCAGAACAGCCTGCTGGGCTTGGTTCGCCTGCTGAAGAGCTGCCATGCCGGTGGACTGCAGGACGTTGTACTGCGTCATGTTGGCCACGGTCGTGCCGATGTCGGCATTCTGAATATTGTTTGCCGCGCTCTGCAGGTTCGTAACTTCGTTGCTCATGTTGTTGGTGGCGGCTGTGAGCCGGTTGACGGAAGCACCGATCTGGCCGCGCTGAGCGGAGACCTGGTTGATCGCGGCATTGATCGCGGTCAGCGCAGTCTGCGCATCGCCAGCGTTGGACAAGTCAAGATTCGTGCCAGCAGTAGATAGACCCAACTGTGTCGCGGAAAGAGGGTCGATGGTCGTCGTGATCTCGGTGTTCTGCGCACTGTTTGCAGTGCTGCTGTCGCTGATGAACACCTGGCTGCTCGCGCCTGGGCTTTGCAGACTCGACAAACTCGAGCTATCTGTCGTGGTCACAGCCAAGGTATCTCCCCCATTGGTGAGCGAAAGGTTATTTCCAGAGACCGCAATTACTGCAGTCTTAATATCGCCCGTACCGGCAGCGAGAGCGGTATTCAGGTCGGCGATGGTGCTGGTGCCGTCTGCTTTTGCCGTGAAGGTAACAGCAGATCCATCCTTGGAATCGGTAATGGTTGTCACCGAGTTTGCGCCCAGCGTCGAGGCGAGGGTCAACGCGCTCGTAGCTGTTCCGGCGCTTGTCGTGAATGTGGTGCTTGACGCACTGGCAAATACATTCTGCCCATTGAAGTTGGTGGTTTGGCCGATCTGGTTGATTTCCGACAGGATCGACTGAAACTCCGTATCGAGGGCCGTGGACTGGCTGTTCGTGATGCCGCTTGTGCCGGCTTCGGTAGCCAGCGTAACGGCACGGTTGAGAAGAGTGTTGACCTGAGACAGAGCGCCGTCCGCGGTCTGCAACATGCCAACGCCATTGCTGGCGTTCTGCTGAGACTGCGTCAAGGCAGAGATGTTGGCGGTCATTCCGGTTGCAATCGACAAACCTGCCGCATCATCCGAACCGGAGTTGATTTTCAGACCGGTCGAAAGCTGGGTCAGGGTCTTTTGCAGGCTGGCTTGCGTGCTGGACAAAGCATTCTCTGCTGTCCTGGATGCGATGTTATTCAAAATTGACAGTGCCATTGCGTGATTCTCCTTGTTTTTGCCCTTTTGCGCCTGCACTCAACTTTTTTTGGTGGGCCTGCATTTGAGGCTCCGGTTTGTCGAGAAGGAGGTCGTCTTGGACAGACCTTCTATCGGCCATCCCTGAAAATCATTTCAATGAAGAAGTCAAATTTGCATGCATTTTACAAGGATTTTGCAGTGAGAACATCTCGACAGGCAACGTGGTTCCGCGAGTCATGACTTAAGGATGACACAAGCAATATTCCTAACTCCATACAGAATGATCGCTTTGTTGTCGTTCAATCTTCCGCCTACCTTACTTATGGATAGAACCTGTTTCAAAAAGCCCTTCGTGTCAGGGCACGACTTCCGTCGTGCCCTGACACGGGCCGAAATAATCAAAGAGCTTTGGTCCTTGAGAGATAACATCTAAAATCTGACGCGGCTTATTGGAAACACGCTGCAAATGCGAGATACACGCGCGGCTATTTCATGTAATCAAACAAGGTGTTAGGCATAACCTTGGCAGCCGCGGCGAGTACCGCGTTGTTGGTGGTTTCGGCCGCGGAAAGGTTAGTCGCTGCATCCGCAAGGTTGGCGCCCACCAAAGCGGTCTGCGCAGTTGATAGTGTCAGTGTCTCTTGGCTGAGGTAACTTTCCTGGGAGTCCAACTGGCTGATGGTGCTGTCCAGAGGGCTGCGCTCCTGGTTGACAGCATTCAGGGCGGTGGTAATCGCTGTGGTTGCCGTACCGATTTCCGTGGAAGTTCCACTCTTGAGAGCTGTGATCAGACTATTGAGCGCACCAATCACGTTTGTCCCGGAACCTAGCAGATTACTGCCCGGGAGGTTGGTTGCGACACTCAGGGAATCACCCACCTGCACTTTGTTTACGCTGTTGTTTCCGACGTAAGCATAGGCATTGGCAACTTCCGTGCCGGAAACTGCGGTCATGGATCCGAGCGCTGCATCATTGGAGCTGACTGCGACGCCATCCGTAGTCGAGTTCGTTGCGATGGACAACTGGCCGTTGGAATCGATAGTTGCCGTTGTGCCGGATGAAAGCGTGCCTGCCGAGACAGCACTGGCAACAGCACTCTGCAAGGTAGCGATCGTATCGCCAGCAGCGGCCGTGAAGGTCATGGTTTCGCCCGTGGTGGCATCGCTGATGGTGGTGACCGAACCAGCCGTCAGTGCGATGGCAGCAGTCAGAGGGCTTGCAGCCGATCCCTGCGCTGAGGTGTACGTGGTTGAGGCGGCAACGAAGGGCGCTGTACTGCTGGCCGTGCCTCCGAAAAGATAAGCCCCTTGAAAGGATGTATTGGCTTCACCAACGATACTGGTGAGAAGGCCCTCCAACTCGGTGGCAATGGCCGCCCTGTTCGCCGTGGAGGCGGTCCCGGTGGCGCCCTCGGTGCCGAGCGTCACAGCCGTGTTCAGCGACGTCACAATGGAACTGATGGATGAATCCGCAGTCTGCATCTGCGAGAGCACCGAACTGACATTCTTTGTGTACTGGTCGACGTTGGCAGAAGAGGCCAGCGACGTAACCATATTGGCCGATGCGCCTGGATCATCGGAAAGCTGGTTGACCCGCAAGCCTGTGGACACCTGTTGCAGCGCTGTCGCCAAATTCTGCTGGCTTTGCTGCATGGCATACTGCACATCGGAAACCATGTTTGTTACTCGCATCGTTGTCCTTTTCCCGCGGCCGGCCACCGCGCATATTGTTTATTCAGCCGCGGCCGTTCCCATCGTCATTGTGATCGAAAATAGAGACTGAACGGTACTTACAATACGGGCAGCGGCCTCGTAAGCCTGCTGATACTGAATCAGGTTGGCGGCTTCCTCATCGGTCGACACCCCCGATACAGACTTCAGTTGGTCGTTGAGCTGCACCAAAGTTGCCGCGGCCGCCGTCGATTCTGCATTGGCGCTGGAAGTAAGGCTGCCCACCTGATATACCAAACTCGCATACGCGTCACCGGGCGTCTTCCCGCTGGCAAGCTTCGTAGTCTGCACGGCGCTGAGATTAGTCAGGTTGCCATTACTACCTGTAGTTCCATCCGAACTGGAAGCAATTTTGGCGGGATCGGTAATTGCCACTTTGATCGACGCGGCGGACCCGACGACAGTGGAGGAAACAGTGAAGAAGTCCCCACCTTTATCTCCATCTTGATCGTAGCCGCTTGCCTGAGCAGAATTGATGGCGGTCGCAAACTGGTTGGCGAGCGTGTCCAACTGTGTCAACAGGCCGGGAATTGTTGCATCGCGTGTCTGGATGGTTCCACCCAGGTCTCCGCTTGTCAGTGACGACGTAATGTCATTGCCGCTCTGATCCAGTACATGCTGCATACCATCCGTGCCGGTAGAGGTCTGCAATGTGTAGCTCTGGGAACCAACCACCAAAGCCGTTCCGTTGCCGGTCGTCAGCGTTTCGCCATTGTCAGTCTGAGTTACTGAGACATTGGTCAGCGCAGATAGCTTGAGGACGAGTGCGTCCTGCTGATCCTGAAGCGTTCCGCCATCCTTCTGCCCGCTGGCCTTCAGACTGACAATCTGCGGATTCAATGCCGCAATCTGCGAGCTCAACTGGTTGATCTCGCTTACATCCTCAGTCACCTGGGTATTAAGTCCGCTTTCTTGCGCGGTCAAGGTGTTGGAAGCGGTATTGAAAGCCGTAGCCAGATTCTGTCCGGCGGCAAGCACCGCCTCCTGCAATGTGGAACTGGTCGGGGTTGTCGAGAGGCTGGAAATGCTCGAGAACAGCGCCGACATCTCCGTGCCAATGTCGGTTGTCGAAGTGGTGAAGGTCGGCTCGATCGCCTGCAACGAAGACAATGACGCACTGGCGCCGCTCTGATCCTGGGTTTCCTGCTCGATTCGCGTCTGCAGCAACTCGTCCCGCACGCTCTGATAGCCTTCAAGGGAAACGCCATTCCCGAGGCTGATGCCGTCTGTCGTGGTTGTCGCCGATTCCTGAAGGACAACCTGCTCGCGCGTGTACCCGGTCGTGTTCGCATTCGCGATATTATTGTTGGTGATCTGCAGCGCGCCTGTAGCGGCGTTCAGCGCTTCCACTGCGATGTTTAGGGATGTGGATAATGACATGGATTACATCTCGCAGGACCAGGTCTGATACTTCAACCTGGAACCATGAGCCTCCTGAAACTGCCCTGTTTGGCTTCTGTACAACGTGGCGAGAACAGCAATGAACTTGCCGGAATGTCTCAGCAAGGCAGCATACTGTAAATTCAGTTCGCAGAGCGCTTTGCTCGCCGCGCGAATCCTTGATTCGAGCGTAGCGTCAATGCCGGGGAGGAGAGTCTGTACGGAAGGGCGAGATCCTTCACCGATCGTATTCGCCATCGCGGCCAAGCTGGAGCAAAGCATCTCCTGGCGTGCCACGCTTTCCTGAAATCCGGGCATTGCATTGGAGGCAATGGCATCCATGGATGCGGAAATCTCGCGCGCCAATTCCTGCATTTGCTGCAGGCAATCAGCTGCGATCTGATCCCGTGTCCGGAGCGCTGCTTCACTCATTTGCAAGCCCTTCTGGCGAACACTCTATCCACGGACCTCGGAAGCACGTATTAGCCGTTCCGACCCGTCTACTCGCCGTTGTCGTCGATGATGGCGCCAGCAGTCGCCGTTGCATTGAGCTGGTATGATCCGCTGTTAACGGATTGACTGATCGTATCCACCTTGTCCTGACGGACTTCGGGGGAACTTAGCGCCTGGCTGGTCAAGGACTGAACCGACAGGCTGTCGGAGTGTAACGTGGTCCGATCTTGCGCCAAACCCGTTGCCGCTTGAGTCGCAGCCGTATCGCTGGTCGAAACTTGCTTCACACTCTGGTCAGTGCGCAACAGGCTTGCTAACGAATTGTTCAATTCAATCTGCATGTTCGTTCTCCTGTCTAACGTTACAGCTATCGGCGCTTTCGAACAACTATTTCAATCCGCCGCATAAACTGTTAAAGACAGGATATTTACGCTTTCCATCAGCTATTTGGCAACAGATGTTTGGGTCTTCGAGACCCGCGCATCCTCCGCCTTGTGAAGACTCGTGGAAATCATCTTGGCGATGCCGATACCGCCAGAGGCGGTCATCGAAGCCCCCAGCGACTGCATGGCAATTCCCATATATTGATCCTTCCCGGAATCTGTATCCTCATCGTCTCCCCCGGGCACTGAGCCGAAGCTCTGCTCTGCCTGCTGCAGCCAACTGCTCAAGAGAATGGACTCGAAATCCGTCGCCGACTTCTCGATCTTGGCATCTTCCGAAGCCGCAGAGGGATTCCCATGAAGGAGTTTGTCCGCCTTGGTGTTGAGCGGTTGAATCACAACTCCCGGATTCACCGCAAGGGACGAAAGATCGCTCACTAGATCACCTCCAGATCGGCTTGAAGCCCGCCTGCCGCCTTGATTGCTTGCAGGATCGAGATGACGTCACGCGAGGTGGCGCCAATGGCGTGAAGTCCTTCGATCAGCTTGTCGACGTTCGCTCCCTCTTCCAACTGGATCGATTGCGCTGGCTGATCTTTTACCGCCACGGCTGTATCCGCCACAACCTCCGTCTTGCCATTCGAAGCCGGCGCCGGCTGTACAACTGTGTGCGTTGTCCTCACGTCGATACTCAAACTGCCATGGATTACGGAAACCGGCGAGAGCCTCACATCGCCGCCCATCACGACGGTCCCCGTGCGTTCGTTCACAACGACCTTGGCAGGTGACCGGAAACGGATGGAAAGATTCTGAACACGCGAAATCAGGACAGGAACCGAAGACACGCCGCTGGCGGCAACATCAACATCGATACGGCGGCTGTCGAGCGTGGTGGCAACCGTCTTTCCAAACTCCCTGTTAATCACATCCGCCACATCACGCGCAGCCGTGAAGTCGGGGTTTTGCAACAGCAGAGAGACGATTCGAAAATGGCTCAGGTCAACGGCGGTATCCCGTTCGACCAGCGCGCCTTCAACAATCCGGCCAGCTGTCACGTGATTGACCGTCTTGGAGCTACCGTTTCCACCTTCCGTATAACCACCAAGGAGCAACGGGCCTTGCGCCAAGGCATAGACCTGCCCATTGGACGCGCGGAGAGGCGTCATCAGCAGCACCCCGCCAGCCAGGCTTTTCGCATCGCCCACCGAGGACACATTTACGTCGAGCTTCGTTCCTGGCCGTGAAAACGGCGGCAGCGTCGCCGTGACAAAGACAGCCGCCACATTTTTCACCACCACCACGCTGGGCGAGATCTGCACGCCCATCCGCGATAGCGAATTGGCCAGCGTCTGGACGGTAAAGTACGTCTGTTGCGTATCGCCTGAGCGGTTCAGGCCAACAACCAAACCATACCCAACCAGTTGATTGTCGCGCACACCTTCAATCTGCGTGATGTCACGCAACAACATCTCGTGATCAGCATCGGAGCCGAAAAGGGAAGGCACAGCAAAAAGCCACATTGCGACGAACAGGGTGAGCCGCTCCACCCATGCAGAACTCTTCCTCTGCCCTGTTTTGCGTGACTTCCCCATTAAAAGTTCAAAAGCCATAGGACCGCCCTCATGATCGGATTCGGTTGGCGCACGCTGTCTGAAATGATTCCCTTGCCCTTCATTTCAATCTCCAGATTGCTGAGCGATGCAGACGCCACCGTATTGTTGGCGGAGATATCGCCGGGCCTGACCATGCCGCGCACGATTATGTCCTCATGCTGATTGTTCATGAAGATTTTGCGTCCGGCTTCGACGACAAGATAGCCGTTGGGAAGCACGGCAATCACCTGCCCCGTCAGACTGGTCGTGAAGGTCGTTTTGGAAGCCGTTGCTCCCGTTCCCTTGAGCGATGAAGACGAATTGGCCGCCAGCAAAGGATTGGTTTTGGCTGGGCTTCTTCCCATGACGCCGGTGATGGCGGAGTTGGTTGAGAAGGTTCGCTCGCTGTCGACCGTACCGGTCTGTGCCGCAGTTGTCTGGACAGCGACCACAATAGTAATGGTGTCGTTCAGATGGCGTGCCTTGTAATCGGAAGAAAAATCACCGAGTGGACCATCCGCCGACCACAGGCTCCCAACAGTGTGCTCTTCCGTTGCCGGAACGAATTCCTTCTGCAGCCGCGCAATGTATTCCGCGCGCAGATCCGCAGTCTTGGTGCTTGCTTTCTTGGAGGGGAAACCGAGACCGAAAACGAAAGTCGAAGAAACTGCAAGCAATGCAACAACCGCGGCTCGCCTTGTGGAAATCCATTTCGACCGCATCCTAAAAGCTCCTTTTCAGCACGTTGGCACTCACCACTTCGGCAACATAGATCTGCTTGTGATCTGGACTTGCGACGCGAATCTTTTGGCCAGTCATGCCATTTTCAAGGCTGACAACGCTGACCTTGATATGAGCGCGTTCATCGTCCATCACAAGCGTTGCATGCGCGCCGGCTCGCATCGTGAACGCGTCATTCCGTTTCGATACCAGATTTCCAAGGGCCCCGAAGGCACTGGACGAATTCGTCGCGTGCCCGGCTGTTCCTCCATACACTTCCACGACGGCATAGAACGGCAGACACCTGCCGCGAAGATGGCAGCCCATCTTGACCCGGAAACGGGTTTCCTCAGGTTGCCCGGCTGACTCATCATCCAGCGGCGCGACGGACAGAACATCCAGTGCCGGATCCGGTTCAGTCGCCACAACCTTGGCCAGCAGAGACACCTGCTGGTACGAGGTTTGCATTCCTTTGTCAGAGAGAGTCTGCGCAACCTGCTTCACCGTGAGCGCGAAGCACTGCTTCGGCTGGGGCTGTCCCCAGCCGTACAGGCTCGCCCCCACGATGAACAATACCGGCATCCATCTCACTGTCATGGTTTCTGTCAACTCCCGCATTCTTTCGTCAGCCCCGGTTTCTATCCTTGAAGCTGGTTCAGTTGCTGCAACATTTCATCCGCAGCCTTGACCACCCTCGAATTGGATTCGTAGGACCGCTGCGCGAGAATCATGGCGACGAACTGGTTGACAACGCTGACATTCGAGTCTTCCAGCATTCCCTGTTCCAGGGATCCGAGTCCGTCCGAACCGCCAGGTGTTCCAACGATCGGCTGGCCGGAAGCTGTAGTCTGCAGATAGATATTGTTGCCGACGGCATTCAGGCCACCGGGATTGATGAAGAGCGCTGTCTGAATGCTGCCCACCTCTGTGGCCGCCGTCTGGGCTGGCTGGGTCACGCTCACCGTTCCGTCGCTTCCAATGGTCACGGTCAACGCGTCGGAAGGAATCGTGATCGAGGGTTGCAGAGCGTTGCCATCGGCGGTGACGATCGTGCCCTGCGAATCCACATGGAAGGAGCCATCCCGCGTATAGCCTGTCTGCCCATTCGGCAGCAGAATTTGAAAAAATCCTGCACCCTGGATGGCTATGTCGAGAGGGTTGTTGGTCGTCGTCAAATCGCCTTGCGTCTGGAGAATTTCGGTTTCCGCGGGTCGCGTGCCAAGGCCAATCTGTACACCTGCCGCCACCGTTGTCTGCTGCGTTGCGGCAGTGCCAGGCATGATCTGGTTCTGATACAGAAGATCCGTGAAGTTCAACTGCCGCTGCTGGAATCCTGTCGTACTTGCGTTTGCCAGGTTGTTCGCAATGTTATCCAGGTTCAACTGCTGTGCCGACATTCCGCTGGCAGCCGTATAAAGAGCACGAAACATATCTGGTTCCTTTCAAAATGACACTGTTGAATCCGAGCCTTGAATCAGCCGATGCGAGGCAAGTCCTGGACCGCGGTCTTGTCCATCTCGCTGTTGTACATGCTGAGCACGTGGCGCATGGTTTCGACCTCGCGCTGAGCCGTAATCAACTCGACGACGCTCGTAATGGAATTGACGTTTGACCCTTCTAGCTCTCCCTGGTGCACTTTGGAATTGGTGGCAGCTACGGCTGAGCCTGCTGGCGCCTTGTAGTAGGTCCCGCCCGCGCTTTCTATCTGCGTCGCAGGTGCAAATTCAACCACCTTCAGCCGTCCCGCGACAGCGTCATTCACTGAAATTGTTCCGTCAGCGCTGATCGAAACGGGCTCTCCGACAATCGTGATCGGGCCGTTGTCGCCCAGAACCGGATCGCCAGCAGCGGTCGTCAGTTGTCTTGTCGGCGACACGCGAAAGTTCCCTCCGCGCGTATAGACAGTCCCGCTTGCGGTCTGCACGGCAAAATAGCCGTCGCCCTCAATGGCGACATCGAGATCATTGCCCGTCGGAGTCAGAGCGCCCTGTGTGGTATCCAGTTGCGTCTCGCCCAGCACGCCATAGTCATTCGCATCCTGGTTGAGAACTGAAAGCGAAGAATCCCCTGCTGTGGCCAGAACCGAGCTGAAAACGTTGTGGCTTCCACGAAACCCCACCGTATTCACATTCGCCACATTGTGGGCTATCGTATCGAGCGCCTCCGTCCGTGCGACTATCCCGGTGCAGGCTGCATAGTATCCACTGCTCATTTTGGGACCTCGGCAATCATGTTGCACGCCGGTAGCCAATTTGAACGATGCTGATTTATTACAGATTTCGCTTCTTTGGAGCCTCGATCGCCACTTTTCGCAGCTTCTGCATCGCCTTGAATGAGGACTCGATGAGAAGCAGATGAACCTTTTTCATCTGCCGCTCGCAAAATCAATTTCGCTATATAACAAGAACTAAGTCTCTGACCTCTAGATTTTGCACCACCATTGGGCGCCCAGGGGCCGTGGGGTCAAGATCCCGATTTTTTGGACCTGGGAAGGCACGAACTAGAGGCACGAAATAATGCTGTAAGAGACCTCGGGTGGGATGCCACAGCATTTTATGGCAAGGCATAAGACCATGCTGTCAGAAACTTAGCTATTCAACTGAACTGATTGCCATGGATCTCAGATCGCAGGGGGCTGGCGAACAAGAATTCACAGGGGCAGCCGAGAGTCTGTGCGCAGCGGTCAGGACGAACTGCCAAACAGACGAACTTGATGGATCACTTGCGCTTCTTATAGCATCGAGGACAAAGCAAGGCAAAATCTCTTCCAGCGCAGACATAGCGCTGCCAAGTTGGCCTTCGGACCAATCGAGTGCTGCGGGAATCGCCCCAATTCCATGAAGAAGTCCAACCAGGTACGCATCGTCTGGCGAAATGCCATCCATCGACTCCGCAACAAATCGTGCGCACTGCGCCACTGAACGGCAATGCTCCCAGATCGCGGTCGTAGCCGGATGCTCTCTGCCACCAACAGAGATTCGAGTCGATATTGTCTCGAACCACAGACCTGCATCCAGACCGGCGATGCATTCGCACATCCGGCTCGGCCGTTCAGCAACACTTTCATATTCTCTACAAACCATCCGCAGAGTATGAATCGTTGCGCCAACATCGTTCAGGACAAGCTCTGAAACCGCCTGCAAATCGATATTGGGCTCTTGAAGCAGCATATCCAGCCCAAAAACCGTTGCCGGCATAACCGGCACCTCATCCAGAAACTTTGCCGGCTTCGGAAAGAATGCTGTCTGTCCATAAGATTCCAGGGGGCTTAACCCGAAGAATGGAATACGGGCGTCGTCGATTACCGAATCTGCTGCATGATTGGGCACTGTTTTGTACCTGCTCCTTACTTATCGACACAAGACCGCATTTTGTGCAAGCAATGAGCAGGAATACTTCGATTTACCAGGAATTTTTCGTAATACCCTTGGAATCATCCAATTGCCTACAGATCAACACCGCGGCAAGAACTCTATCCAGCCTTGAAGAGGAGATCGACGTCTTTGGGGCCGCACTTCAGGCGTGCCCACAAGTACTCTCTGCACTTTTCTATGATGGCTTCTTCCGCTTCCAATTGAGCACCATAACTGGTAAGAATGCGCGCCATCTCCGCTGAAGAATGAACACTCTCGAACTTCACTTCGCGTAGAATTTCTTCTCGGCTATTCAGCTCCATCCGCTGCCATTGTTGCATTTGAGTTTGGAAGTCGCTCGGCGTCACGAAGCACGCTTGTGTCTTGCATCCGGTCATCTTCTCGATCGCATAGAGTACCCCGTACTCGACACCGTGAACAAAGCCGACAAGCAGTAGATTGGTTGTCGCCGCGTAATGCAGCGGAATCATGGAATAGAACTGCATGAGCGTTCGCGGAATATGAATGCTTGGCTTCATCACGTGCTCCGGCAGATCAAATACCGGGCACCCCCACTGCGTTGCCCGAAAAGCGGTAACCTGCTTCTCGCTCACAGAGCCGCGCCGCACCAGCAGCTCGCCGATCTCTCCCCCAACTTCTCTCTGCTCATCCTTCACTTCTCTCAATTCAGTACTGGACAACAATCCATGGCTAACGAGCATCAACCCCAGCGGCATGCGCTCCATGCGGTTAGCCTGATCATGTTTCAAGGTCACCAATTCCGCCAGTTTCTCTTCCGCTGCCAACGCAAAGCAATTGGAGCTGCAATACCAGCGGTCACGCATCCAGATTCCCGCCTTGTGAGCGGACACGTGCCGCAGAGTAAGCGAACGCTGGCAGTTTTCACACCGGACGGTGATGACCTTGAACCCCGCAGTCCAGGTTCCAGTCATGATTGAATGAAACAACTTCATAGACGCCTTTGCTCCTTCCCATCCTCTGGCGTTCGTCATCATCTCGGTGTTCAATCGAGCACCATGGATGAAACAGGTTTCAATACCTCAGACACGCGCAGTCCGTAGTTGCCGTCTATCACTACCGCTTCTCCCTTAGCAATAACCTCGCCGTTGAGAAGAAGTTCCACTGGCTCGTCCACCTGACGATCAAGTTCAACAACAGATCCGCTGGTCAGATCAAGCACCTCGCGCAGTGTAAGATGGCGCTGGCCGAAACGCAGCGTAACATTCAGCTCAACATTCATGACCAGATCTAGATTGACAGGCTCGACAACATTCTTCTCCGCCGTGGCGCCATCAGCCTCGCTCTCCCCTTGGGAATGAATCGATAGCCCTTCCTTCAATGCCGAGTCAAGGCACATCACAACTGATAAGTGATCACCATCATCGTTGGTTACGGCAACCCGCACCATGTTCGTCCTATCAAACTGCGGCGCAGGAGTTGAAGAGATCATGATCTTGAACACTCCATACTCTTGCTCAACCGCTTGGCCAAACGCGCGCGAAGCGGTTTCTACCAGCTCGCACAAATCTGCAATCTGCTCTTCTCCGAACTCCTTGACTGGCTGCCGAAGCTGTTTCGACACCAACATGGAGGCTTCAGAACGGCTAAGCTCCAGCAGGCATTCGCCGCACAAGCTGCCATCGAGAGTAAGCATAATTCGCACTAACTCTGCTTCATCTACGGCCGCATCTTCATCTGGCGCAACAGTGATGCGCCAGGGGGCTCCACAGGCATCAGTCATTGCCTCTGCCAGGGCATTTAGAAACGCGTTCGAAAAAACCAAGTCACTTCTGTCCGCTATCGGATTGGTTGTCATGCTATTCCTTTGTCGCAGTTGGTTCCTGTAGTCTGCCTGTTAGTTGCGCGGCCTTTCGAGTGCCATTACGGCACGGCAGCGCCTCGGAGATTTCCACGTCTTCAACTGTAAGCCGGCCTGGCCTCTTTACGGGCGCTTTCATTTTCAGAATCGATCCTGGCTTCATATCAATCAGGTCCTTTACCAGAGCGCGTATCTTTGTTATATCCGCGGCCACTACAAAGTCACAGTCAAGAATCCGTTCGCGAAGGCTGGGGCTTCGCAGCGTTCGAATGCTTAACGTCTTCTTGGATTGTGCCGCCTTGAGGTGCCTTAGCAGAAAACCTACAAAGGATGTAGGCAGCACGAGCTTGAAAGAACCGGTCGTCTCTCCAACGGTCATCTCATACATCAGCAGCACAAGCCTTTCATTCATCGTGAAGACCTGTTGAATCGTGGCTGACTTGATGCACCTGCCTGGCGTCAAAGAAAGGTTCAGTGTCTCCCACGCGCGCTCAATCTGCTTTACGATGAGGATGGTAACACTCTGCATGATCTCTTCATCGATATCGGTAAGCTCCCGTGCGTTCTCCAATGGTGTACCCGCTCCACCGAGCAGAAGATCGATGATTGGAAACACCAGCACATTGTCCATCTCTATAAGGAAATTGTTCTCCATTACATTCAGCGCGCAGGGCACCAGGTAGCTGTTCGCGGCAATGCCACTTACGTAGTCGGCAATAGCCATCTGTTCGAGCGACTGCATTTTCAGTTGCAGCGTGGCGCCCAAATAGAGTTCCAGCGCGGTCGTAACATTAAGGGCAAACTTTTCATGCAGGGTAGTTAGCGTCCTAGCGTTTTCATTCGACAGCCTGCCCGCATAGCGGAAATCGCAGGCATGAATGGCGCGCGGTTTCGACTGCAGTACACTGCTCTTCCCTGCCTTCTGTGCTTCACCCGATTCGGTTGATTCAAGCATGACTACCTTCCATATCCGCGGCTACCCGCGATTTGAAAAGCCGGCTTCGCGCGGCCCGCCGGCATCTTTGCTCCTTCGTGAAGATAGCGAAGCGATGAACGCAGCTTGATCATTGCGGCAGCATGGATTTGCGACACCCGCGACACGGCAATGCCCACCACTTGGGAAATCTCTTTCATGGTCAACTCTTCCTTGTAGTACAAGGAGAGGATCAACTGCTCCCTCTCTGACATCTCTGATATCGCCGCGGCAATCTGCTCTTGTTTCTCGCCTTTCAGGCAGAGTTCAAAGGGATTGTCATCGCCTGTGCTCGGCGCGGATTCGATAAAGTCATACGACTCAGGACGGTCATTGGAGGGGGACGATCGCTGTGCTACAAGGTACAGGCCGTCCAGTTGTGTCATGGTGCTGTGTAATTCATCGAGATCAATTTGCATTTCAGACACAATCTCTTCTTCAAGCGGCTGTCTTCCCAGTTTCGCTTCCAGCTTGGCGATGCAGGTGGTTATCTCGCGTCCCTTTTTCCGTAAGGTGCGAGATCCCCAGTCCAACACGCGCAGACTGTCCAGAATCGCGCCGCGAATACGGAACTTTGCAAACGTGGAGAATTGTGCCTCCTTGGCGCTATCGTAATTACGGCAGGCATCGATCAGGCCGATGACGCCAGCCTGAACCAGATCTTCCATATCTACATTTTTAGGCAGCCGATCGCGAATTCTTGCCGCAATATAGTAAACCTGAGGCAATTCACGCATCACGATTTCATTTCGCTCTTCCATGCTATCAACACTTGCACGGTAAGCCGATTCTGCAGTTGTCATCGCATTCCTCCGTTAGTTTGGCACTCACTTCCAGTGCAGCATCTGGTAATCAGGCTTTTTCTCAAGGGATTCCACCTGCACATCTCAAGAGTTCCTTGCCAAAGTTTCAATGGACAACCCCCACGGACTGTACACGCGTCAATGGCGGAATCTCGCTGGGAGAAATCACCACAATTTTTGGAATAAACGGTTCCAGCAACCTGCGCAGGTAATACCGGCCCGGAGAAGAACACAGCAGAACTGGTGGCGCCTTGTTGATTCCATTTCCGAAGTCGCTACGCAGTCCTTCTAGCACGCGGCGTGCCAAAGTAACCTGTTGCGGAGTCGACATGGCCTGGCTTGGCGGCAGATTGGATCCGCGCTGGCATTCATCTTCGATCGCCGTATCGAGTGTGACGATCTTCAATTCCCCCTGATCGTTCAACAGAGGCTGGATCAGCGCGCGTCCCTGCGAACGGCGGACCGCTTCGACCAATGCGATGGGATTCTTGTTGATGGAAGCCGTATCGACGAGTGTTTCGAGAATTGTCCCCAAGTCGCGAATCGATACCTGCTCGCGTAGTAGCTGCTGCAACACCTTATGCACTTCTCCGAGGCTCAAGAGCTTGGGAATCAGTTCCTCGGCCAATTTCGGATAGGACTCATTCAAGCGGTCAATCAATCTCTTGGTTTCGTTCCGCGACAAGAGTTCATGCGCATTGTGCTTGATCACCTCCGTCAGATGGGCAGCAAGCACGGAAGTAGCGTCCACGATCGTGTAGCCAGCCGCGATCGCTTGTCCCTGCACCTGCGGAGTGATCCACTTTGCCGGCGAATCGAAGGCCGGTTCCATCGTTTCCTGGCCAGGAATCGCGAGCGCATTGGGATTGGAGCTGATAGCGAGCAAACAGTTCCGGCGCATCTCCCAGCGCGCGATTTCGACGCCACGCAGGTAAATCACATACTCCTGTTCCTTCAAAGAGAGGTTGTCTGTGATGTGGATCGAAGGAACCAGGAAGCCAAGCTGCTGGGCAAGATTCTTGCGCATCGACTTGACTCTGGAAAGGAGCTTGCCCCCCTTTTGCGCGTCGACCAACGGCACGAGGCCTACGCCCACTTCCAGCATGAGATCGTCAAGCTTGAGAACCGCATCCATGGACTCGACTGCCGGGGCAGCCGCTCCCCCAGCCAACCCGGGTTTGCCCATCGCGTTGATTTCCGCTTCTTCGTCCTTGATGATCTGCGGCTTCATCTTCCGCGCCGCGAACATCAATCCCGCAGCCAGTGCGAAGAAAGCAAATTTCGGCATACCTGGAATGATGCCCAGGGCCGCCAGCGCACCGCCGGCGATCCACAGCAAGCGCGGGCTGCTGAAGATTTGCTTGTTGACATTTGCGCTGAGAGTTTCCTTTGACGAAGCCCGGGTGACGACGATTCCCGCCGCAACCGAGACAAGCAATGAAGGCAAAATCGACACCAGGCCGTCGCCCACCGTGAGAATGGTGTATGTCTTCAAAGCATCCTGGAGGGGCATCCCTTGCTGAAAGACTCCGATCAGGAAGCCGGCGATGATATTGATGGCGACGATGAGGATCGTGGCAAGAGAGTCGCGTTGACTGAAGCGGGCCGCGCCATCCATGGCGCCGCAGAACTCTGCCTGACTCGTTACCTGCTGCCGCCGTGCGTGAGCCTGCTGTTCATTGATGAGGCCTGCATTAAGATCGGCATCGATCGCCATCTGCTTGCCCGGCATGGCATCGAGAGTAAAGCGCGCCGTAACCTCTGCCGTGCGCACCGTGCCGTGACTGATGACAAGGAACTGAATGGCAATCAGCGCCAGGAAAAGGACGAAGCCAACGATAAAGTTCCCGCCAACCACGAACTGGCCGAAAGCTTCGATCACCTTGCCTGCCGCCGCCGTTCCTTCATTGCCGTGCAGCAGAATCCGGCGCGAACTGGCAAGGTCCAGCGACAGCCGCAGTAAAGTGAGCAGCAGGATGAGGCTCGGAAAAACCGAGAATTGCAACGGGCGCAGAATCTGGATCGCCGTAAGCAGCACCATGATAGACAGAGCGATGCTGACGGTCAACAACAGATCGAGGATAAAGCTGGGCAACGGCACCAGCATCACAAAGACTGTCGAGACAGCGGCAACGGGCGCGATCCACTCGCTGCACTTCTTAAGCATGGCCGAAAATCGTTCCATCATACCGTTCCCCCTGGCCGCCGCGCGGATGAAGTGGATGAGCCGTCTGTCTTTTGACCAGAAGCATTCTTGGAGCGCCGCTCCGCATCGCTTCGTCTGACCTCTGCCTGCGCGCGGAAGACCAGGGCCAGAATCTCGGCCACCGCCTGATACAACTTCGCCGGGATTGCATCTCCGACTTCGACACTCTTGTAAAGAGCCTGTGCCAAGGGGCGATTCTCCACCAGCATGATTCCGTTTTCGCGCGCCAATTGCTTGATTTTTTCAGCCAGCAGATTGCGTCCTTTGGCGACGACAATCGGCGCGGGCATATCCGTCTCATAGCGCAGAGCAATTGCAAAGTGCGTTGGGTTGGTTACGACTACGGTGGCGGTGGCTGCCGCAGCCAGGGATTTTCTCCTGCGCATGGCCCTCTGCAACTGCCGGATTCGCGATTTGATGACCGGATTGCCATCGGTTTCCTTGTACTCTTCTCGCACTTCCTGCTTGCTCATCTTCAGGTCGCTGTTGATCTTTTTTAGGGTCAACAGATAATCGACCGCAGACCAGGCCACAAGCACGAGTCCCGACTTCCATGTCAGCTCGAAAATCATCGATCCGACCAAGTTGGTGAACATCCGTGGTCCAAGGCTGGACGCATGCACCATTGCTCCCCAATGGCTGCGCATGACGATTACAACGATCCACATCATTGCGGAAAACGGAAGCAGCGACTTCAACAGATTGCTGAGCCCCATCGGTGAAAATAGCTGCCCCAGCTTGCTGACTGGGCTGAGGCGATTGAACTTCCATGCCAGCGCTTCTGGCGCAAAATTGACTCCCCCCTGCGCCAATCCCGAGAGTATCGAGACCGCCATGCCCGCCAGCAGCGCCGGAGCAATCCAGCGCATCACTTCGACAGCGCTCCAGAAGAATATTGGCCCATTGGGGTCGAAATCCCCCGCGGCGGCAGCATCGAGAGTGTTGCGATAGAGCACCATCCAGTGAGTCATCGCGGTCGGCGCTATCATCGTCATCACAGCAATGACCGCGGCAAAAGCGAGGATGCCCGGCAACTCGCGCGAGCGCGCAATCTGCCCTTTCTCCCGTGCCTTCAGCCGTTTTTTTGGCGTTGCCTCTTCGGTTTTGCTGCTATCGGCCATCTGTTTCTTTCATGTCCTGCGATTATCGAGCCAAATGAAGCAGGTGGTCGGCCTGATTCATCGAGTTGAGAAACAAGGTTTCAAACATGCCGGGCCAGTACTTCAGGGCAGAAATCAAGATCAGTATTCCGAGCATGCTCTTGATCGCCGGCCCCATCAGCATCAGCGGAAGAGTTGGAGATGCCTTGCCCAGCAAGCCAAGGGCGATGTCGGCAAGCAGAGTCGCAGAAAGCACCGGCGCGGCAATCTCGATGCCGATGACAAATACGCTTGCGCCTGCCTCCAGCGCGGCCGAGGTAAAGGCCGGCCCAAAATGGCCCGTGAAAGGCGGCAAATAGTCAAAGCTGCGCACCAGTGCGCTCAAGATCCAGATGTGAACGTTGAGACGCAGAAAAATCAGCATCGCGACGGTCTGATGAAACGTGGCCATGACCGTTGATTCCACCTGCGTTTGCGGATCGAGAATATTGACCAGCGAGTAGCCCATCTGAATGCTCAATACCTGACCGGCCATCTGCACGCCGTCAAAAACAACATTCGTGGCAATCCCTAGAGCGACTCCGATCAGCAGTTCCCCGAAGGCCATCATGGGCCATTGACTGATATTTACCTGCGGCAGTTTGCCTGAAAGCATCGGATAGAGGAGCGCCGTCAGGGCCATCACCAGCATCGCCTTCACGCGCGCCGGGATCACGACGCTGCCAAAAAACGGCGCGAAGAGCATGATCCCCGTAATACGGACGCCGATCATCATAAAAGCTCCGAAGATCTGGACCAGGGATATGTTCATTGCAGCACCGCATGAAAGTCGGTTAAAAGGTTGACAGTGTAGTGCGCCAGGTGCCGCCACATCCAGGGCATGGTCAAAAAGATGGCTGCGCCAGTGACCAGCAGACGAGGCACTTGAGACAAGGTCTGATCCTGCAGGGAGGTGAGCACCTGAAGGACATTGACGACAAGGCTGACGACGATGGCGGCAATCAGGATCGGTGCAATCAGGATCACAACTTCCTGCAGCATCAGTCTGGTCAGCAGAACAACTTGATCCACGCCCATTAGTTGAAACTCCTCATCAAAGCGCCGATAAGAAGGTGCCAGCCATCCACCATGAGAAACAGAAGCAACTTGAGCGGAGTGGAGATCACCACAGGCGGCAACTGCATCATGCCGACAGAAGTGGTAATTGACGCCACGACCATGTCGACAACCAGAAATGGGAGAAAGAGCACCGCGCCAATCTGGAAGCCGGCTTTCAGCTCGGACAGAATATAGGCCGGCAGCAGCACGCGGAATGACAGATCGTTGATATTCCGGGGACGTGGCTCCTTAGCCATTTCGAGGAAGAGCGCCGCATCTTTTTCTCGAACGTAATGGGACATGAACTGGCGCATCGGCGTGCCTGCGCGGGTCAGCGCATCCATGGCGGTGATCTTGCCTGTCTGCAACGGAAGAACCGAATTCTGATAGATGACCTGGCCAACCGGTTGCATGATAAAGAAGGTCATGATCATCGATAAGCCAATGAGGGTCTGGTTGGATGGCGTGCTTTGAAGACCGAGCGCTTGTCGGAGGAAATGAAAGACGATCAGCAGTCGCGCAAACGGCGTCATGCAAATGAGAATGCCGGGTATAAAGGTCAGAAAGGTCATCAGCGCAAGAATTGTCCATTGCGCCGAGCCGCTGCCTAGCCCGGTAATTCGTATTTCATTCGGATCCTGAGGCACCGCGCTTTTCTGGGCAGGCGCGGGAGGAATCGGCTGAACCGTGGGTACTGCAGCTGGCGGCACTGACATCTGAGCCAGAAGCATTGGCGCGGACAACCAGAAGTTCTGCGCGAGCCCCGCTTTGGCAACTGCATCCGCCGGCCATGATGAGGCCTTTGCAGATGTGGCCGCCGAAAGCAGCACAAGGCAAAGAACTACGCGAATTATTGTTCCATGTTTCACAACTGTCCCCCTGCCTGCTCTACCGGGGACGTGGTGATTTTTGTCTTCGCGCGCTTTGCCGGCTGCTTTTTGGGAACAGCTATTTGCTCTGTCAGGATTCCATCAAACGATTTCCTGGCCTTCAACTGCTTTTTGGGGTCCAACTGCGCCAGTAGCGCGACGTTGGTCGCTCCACCGCCAACAAGGAACTCCCGTCCGTCAACCTTGATGACGGCGACAAAGCGCTTTTCGCCGAGAGAAATTGTCTCTGCAAGTTGTAAGCGCTTGGATTGGGCGCGAGCGATCTGCTGCGCCCGGATGCGTTTCCAGGCGCGCGAGGACTGTGCTCTGGCGCTTGTCGATAGACGTGAAAGCAGCGCAGATGTATGCTTCCATGCGCACACGGAGCATGCCTTGGCATTCGTTCCAGCCGAAGAAAGCAAAGACATGCCATTTCTCCACGCCCTGGCAAGTTGCTCTCTGGCGCAAATGCAAACGCGGAAACATGACATTTTCGCATTCTGAATAGAGATCGATACCGCTTCATCCGGGAGATCGGCCAGTTGCCGCGTGCCGTCGGGTGCTTGAAGGCACGCGCCACTGCGCGCGCAAATGCGCGGTAAACTTTGTGCGCGAACCGATGCCTGCAAGCGCTTTGTCTTCATGAGAGATCCGTCAATCGAACGGCCAGGCGCTCGCCGACGACTTCAAATTCTGTCCATCCAACCAACTGACCATTCACCCGCAGCGGCAGGTCGCTGCTTTGGTGATAGGAGGTCTCAACGATTGTTCCCTTCGTAAGCCCCAGCAAATCGCTGACCGCAAACCCACTCACAGGAATTTCGAGCACAAGCGTGCAGGGCAGCCAAGGCAGCAATTCTGACGGATCCTGTTCCAGGTTTTTATCCACCGGGACTGGGCCCTGTAACGATTTCACTTCCGCCGCCGGCACTGCAGAGTTCGTCACTGTGTTCATTGCTCTCTTTTCCCTGGCCGTTCTATTTCCATTGCGCCGTCGCTGGGCGAAAGCGGCATGAACGCAGGTTTTGCATATGGAAGGCTGTACACAGGCCACGCGCACAGCCCTTCGATAGAAGTAAAAGCAATCGAAAGGCCGTTATTGCGGACGAAGCAGCTAAATCGCTGGAAAACAGCGCTAAGTGATCGAAAGACAAGGGAAAAATGACATGGAGGGGCAGCGCCGCGAATTCATCTGAGGGGAAAACACACCGAGAATTGCAGCGACTTGGTGAGGCAGATATGAGAAGCGTTCATCGAAAGCAGCCTCGGCCGTTCGAGCGGCTACGTCGAACGGCCGGGGCGTTAATGCATCGCTAATAAATTGCGATCACGCCAGTTTACTGGATCATTTGCAATGTTGCCTGCGAGATCGTACTAAACGTGGTGACCGCCTTGGCATTCGCAGAGTAGGCCTGCTGCGCCACAATCAGCTTGGAAAACTCTGTGGCGATATCGACATTTGACGCCTCGACCGAACCGCCGGTGATTGTGCCTCGTCCGCCAGTTCCAGCCACTCCGATCACCGCGGAACCCGATGCGTTGGTCGGTTCGTAGCTGTTGTTGCCTACGCTGGCCAACCCCTGGTTGTTCGCAAAGGATGCCACGGCGACCTGTCCCAGTGCCAGCGTCTTGCCATTTGAGAACGTGCCTTCGACGGTTCCATCGCTGTCCACGGCGTAACTCTTTAGCGTACCGCTTGCAAGGCCGTCTGTAGCGGTGGCGCTGGTCGTGCTTGCCGAAGAGGTCTGAGTAATAGTCGGAGCGGTAGCCGTGCCAAAAAGCCCGGTGAGCGAGATGTCAGCGGCGCCATCCGCAAGGCCGGTGATGCTGATGGCAGGCATTGTGGACGTCGAGAGCAACGCGCCCGACGTGTCGAAATTAAGCGTGCCCGTACTCACTGTCGTGTTGACCGGGGTGGGAGCGGCAGCGGTGACGGCGGCGGCGACGGTGGAGGCGGTGGCGCCGGTGAGGGCAGCAGCGGTGGCAGCAGCGGTAGAGGCGGCGCTGAAGACGGTGGCTGCGGCAGTGGCGGCGGTGGAGGCAGAGGCAACGGCAGAGGCAACGGAGCCGGCGGTGGCGCCGGTGACGGCGGCGGCGGCGGTGGCGACGGCGATGGAGGCGGCGGTAGCGCCGGTGGCGCCGGTGACGGCGGCGGCAACGGAGCCGGCGGTGGCGCCGGTGACGACGGCGGCGGTGGAAGCAGCAGTGGAGGCGGCGCCGAGGACGGTGGCGTCGGCAGAGGCGGCAGTGGAAGCAGCAGCGACGGCGGCGACGACGGAGGCGGCGGTGGCGCCAGTGACGGAGGCGGCGGTGGTGGCGACGGAGGCGGCGGTGGCGGTGGTAAGGTCGGCTGAGGGCACGGTGACCGTGTACGCCCAGGTATTCGCCGCTGTCTTCGTATAAGAGACACTCAAGGTATGCGATGTCCCCAGAGAATCATATACCGGAGCCGTGCTGCTCGTAGCCGTATCGCCAATTGTGGTGCTGGAAGTGATATTGGCGGTAATCCCAACCGTGGTGCTTGCAACAGCCGGGGTGGTCAAATTGCTGACCTGCAACGCTTGTAAAGACGCAGAAGTGTTGACCACTCCGCCCACAGCAGGGTATCCCTGCACCAGATCCCCATTTGGAGTAACGAGCTGCCCCGACTTGTTGGTAGTGAAATCACCGGAACGAGTGTATTCCTGCACGCCACCGGAACCCTCTGTGACAAAAAAACCATTTCCAGACAAGGCCATGTTCGACGCGGTGCCTGTCGAGTTCACCGTTCCGTCAGTGAAATTGCTGTCCAAGGAAGCAACCGAGACGCCAGATCCGATTTGCACGGGATCGCCGCTGCCGTTCGTGCTTCCAACCTGTGAAAATACGTCGCTGAAGGTTAAAGTCCCGTCCTTGTAGCCGTCGGTATCGATATTGGCCAAGTTATTGGAAACTGCTTGTAACTGTTGTTGCGCAGCCGTAAGTCCCGACAAAGGTGTTGAAAAGGATCCCATTACTTGCCTCCTGAAGTCTTATTGGCCGAGCCGGAAAAGCCGATAGGCGCGGCGTTAATGGAAGAGTTGATCGATGACCCTGTTGTGTCGGCCGTGGCGTAACCAATGGGCATCAGCGTATTGGGATCAAAAGGCAGCACATTGGTGGCCGCTGCAGTTGATGGGGAAAGCGCGTTCTTTGTGCTGTCGCTCGTTGAATCGAGCGCCGTAGTGCTGGCTGTGGCTGCTGCTGCCTTTTCTGCACTCGTCGTGGATGCGGTGCTCGACGCCCCGGTAACGGCCTCATCGATGCTGATGAGCTGATCCAACTGATTCAGTGAGATCATCTGGCCGACCATTGCGGTCGAGTCCACGGGATCGGTAGGATCTTGATTTTGCAATTCCGTCGCCAAAAGGCTCAGGAATGTAGAGCCTATGCTTGTGCTGTCGGTTGAGGTGGAACTGGTCGTGCTTGACGTGGCAGCGGCCTTGGCTTTGACGCTTGCACTCTTTGCGAGTCCGTTACTGGAATTCGACGCTAGGCTATTCAAGATCGTCGGCAACGTATAGTTTGCTGAAACACTACTCATGATCGTTCCTCCTCAAGTGCGTACTTCTTTTGATTCCGGCTAAACTCTGATGTCGAGACGGGAATTTCCACTTCCATAGCCAGTTGTCGCCGTCGCGATGACAGGAGACAACTGACTTTCGACAATGCTGTTGCTTCCATAACTTGAAGCCGCGTAGGTGGATTGCTGTCCATCGTGGCGCGATTGGCCATATGAACTGTTTGCCATATTGCCGGATGCATCTGTCCCCTGCCCCGCTGCTGAGCTGTTCATATCAATGTGCACATTCACTGTCTGACTGCTGCCCAGCCTCGCCTGCATTTCCGGCAATTGGGCGGCCAGTGTCTTCGCCAATTCGCCGTGGTCCAGCGAAATCTGCGTCGTAATCACGTCCTTGCTCGACGTGGTGCTGATCGAGATATTGCCGAACTCGTCCGACCGCATGCCGACCCGCATCTCCGTCTGTCCCATGGTGTTGATCAGCTTCGCGGAATTGATGACCGGAGAACTCTGCGCCAGACCGTCCGAAGCGGAAGCCGTCGGAAGCGGAGAACTCACGGCAGAAAAGGTCGTGCCCGCATGTTGGGAAGCGCTCGGCGTCAAAGAGGCGCTGACCGTGCTTTGAGGCTGAACCAGAGCTGCGGCCTGATGGTTTGCGTAGTTCGTCTGAACCGGAACCGCATTCTGTCCCTGCGACGAGGCGCCCCTCTGACTCTGATCTCCCGATGGGGTGTTCTGCTGCGCGCCTGTCTGTGAATCAGATTGGTCAGCGATGATCTTTGTATGTTTCGCCGATCCTGTGGCGTCGCTGGTCGCGTCTGTAGACGTATCTTTGGATACTGTCTTGCCATCGGCAGCGGACATGGCGGATGGCTTTGCCGTCGGAGCCAACTTAAGGTTCGATACCACGGCGCCAATCGCCGCCGATGATCGATCGCCCATCTTGTTCAGTGAAGCAATCTGATTGACAGCGCTGGGTGCCGTTGCAGGCACAGTCCGATCAGGAGCAATCGCTAAAGGTATCACTTGATTTGCCGGAACATTGCCAGATGCAGAAGCCGTACCCACAGACGCGCCTGGAGCTGTCTGCACAACCGCTGCGCTGCGAACGGCGGATAAGGCTCCGTTCAGAACGGCATCCTGAGTCACATCGGAACTGGCGTCGGCAGAAGCATTCGCAGCAGTATTTGAATTTTCAACTGAACGCGCATTCGACGCGTTGTTCGTGCTCCCATTCGCGTCTACTACACCAACGCTATTCCCGGCTTCGGATGGAGATACGCCGGACACGTCGATGTTTTGAATTCCACCGCCCGCAAATAGAGATGCCGTCTGCGAACAATCATGACTTGACTCGGCGGTACTCGACTGCACTGCCATTTCAGCCGTAGTATCCGCAATCGCAACCGTCTCCCCAGACAATTCGCCACCCGAGGCGCTCACTGGCGTTTGCTGCACCGGCACAGATTGTTCTGGTTGCGTCACGAATGGAGAAGCAACCGATGCACCTGTCGTCGAACCCTGGTCAGCTGCACTGCTTGATTCAGTGTCTTCCGAAGTAGATTTTTTCCGGCTCGTGGCCTTGGTATTGCCGTCATTTCCGCTATCGGTCTGCGCGGATGCCTTTGAAACAGCAGAAAGTGAGTCGCTGAATGCCTGTTGAGGCTGATCGGAAGACTTCGTCTTCGCCGCGGCGCCGGTGCCGCCTTGCGCCACAGAGGCCATTTCGATATTGGCTGTCACATTCACGCTTATGTTTATGCACCTCGCGTGCCAAACAAATCTCGTCTATCGTCGAAGAAATCGGATTCTCTCCCGCATTAGAATCAACATCTTATATCTAGCATGAAACTGTGTCGTACACCCCGCCGCGCCAAACCGGCAACTTTTGCCGGATCATACATGGGCAATAGTTGCCGGGTTCTGTCCTCTGCCCCCTTAAAGTTGTATCAACGCCGGGCGCCCCAGATCCGGGGTCCCAACGGACAGATTTTCGTCCATGGGGTAGAGATCCAGATTTTTGGAGACCAAGGAAGGTATGCACAAGAGATACAAATTATGCTGTCAGAAACCTGGATGGGATACCACAAACCCCATTGAAAGGCACGAGTTTATTCGGTCAGACACCTGGCACCGTTGAGTTATCACACTGTGCGGCGAAGCAGTAACTCGCCTCAAATCCATCGCTGCAAACAGATAGACAGAACGGTCAATTGCGTCCTCGCCTGGAAATGAAAATGTCATCCAGGGCCTTCTGCTCGATATGAGTCATATCCAGTTCGTACGCCTTGCGCTTCTCTTCGCACATGCCGGAAAGCACTTCGCGATTCTGCCGCGCCTTTGAGTAGATGATGAGTTGCTTGTCTCGCAGTTCCTCAAGCTTCGTGATCTTATCCTGGACGTTCTTCCTGTTTTGCTTGAGTTCTTTCAGCTCTCCGTAAGCCGCGTGAATCGAATGCCCGACACTGGACTTGAAGCAGTTGCCGTGGCGCGCGACATCTATCTCCGTGATCCTTGCTTCAATCTGCGCGAGAGTTTCGCGAGCCCGCACGGTTTCATGCAGAATCTTCTGAAGCATGCGCTCTTCCTGCTCTTCGCGAATTCCGCGAACTTGCAGCACCGACTCAAGTGAAAATTGAAAGCCCATATCAACTCGCAATTCCCAGCAGCGATTCGATGGCATTCGGGAATGCAATGATCTCCTCGGGGCGCTGGCATAGAAATGCGTTTAACTGCGGCATGATCTCGACTGCGCGATCAAGCGTTGGATCAGCGCCCTTCTGGTACGCCCCGATCCGAATCAAGTCCTCAGAACGCGTGTGAGACGCCAACAAGAGCCGCAGGGCCTTGGCCTTTTCCAGATGCTCCTTGGAAGTGATACTTGACATCAATCGACTTAGGCTCTCAAGAATGGAAATCGGCGGATAATGGCTTCTCATTGCCAGATTTCTGTCCAGAATCACATGTCCGTCAAGCAGAGATCGCACAATATCTGCGACCGGATCCTGCTGATCATCACCCTCCATCAATACCGTATAGAACGCCGTGATGCTGCCAGTTTTAAAGCAGCCTGCCCGCTCCACCAGGCGGGCAAGCAGATTCAGCACTGATGGGGTGTAACCTTTCGCCGTCGGCGGCTCACCGGCCGAAAGGCCGATCTCGCGTTGTGCCATTGCGAATCGCGTCACGGAGTCTACAACCAGTAGAACGTTCTTGCCTGTGCTTGCGAAATACTCTGCTATGGCTGTTGCCGACAGGGCAGCACGCAATCGCAAAAGAGGAGATTGATCGGAGGTCGAGACAACCACGACAGCTCGCTTTCGGCCTTCCTCGCCGATCACCTCGAGAAATTCTCCTACCTCGCGCCCTCGTTCGCCGACCAGCGCAAGCACCGTCATATCGGCGCTTGTGCCGCGCGCCATCATACCCAGCAGCGTGCTCTTTCCGACACCACTGCCACCGAAAATGCCAATGCGCTGACCGCGTCCGCAAGTCACAAAAGCATCCAGCGCGCGAATGCCGCACCCCAGCGTCTCGCGGATTGGCACGCGATCAAGCGGCAACGGCGCCGAACCATCGACCCACACCGTTCGCTCTCCTCGGTATTCCCCTTTCGAATCGAGGGGTGCGCCGGTCGAGTCAATCACTCGGCCCAGCATGTCGCTGCCGACCCGTATCGATGGCCGGGTTCCCCAGGCAACGATCCCGTCTCCGTAGCGAATGCCCTGCGGATTCTCCACCGCCATCGAAAGCAATGTGGATCCGCGAAAGCCTATGACTTCGCCCGAATATTTTCTGCCGCTTGAGTTAGTGATTTCACAAGACTCGCCCACGGAGCAGAATGGCCCTTCTGACTCGATCAGGTTGCCTACAACCTGCAACACCCGGCCGCGCCAACGCAGAGTCGATCCTCGCTCAAGGCGATCAAAGTAAGGGGCGAGTATGCTTCTGGCATTCACTTGATCACAGGCCTCTGCGCGAGCAGGTCGAAGAATCCTTGCTCAACCTCTTTCAACTGCGCATCAATGCTGAAATCAGCCGTTCCAAGACTCGTTTCAAGGACGCAATCATCAAGCCCCAGCTGCGCATCCTCTATAACCTCGATAGCCGATCCGTTCTGTGAATTCAACAGGTACTCGCGCCATTTTCCCGCCTTACCCGGCGCAACACGAACCGTTACGCTCGACACATCGTGCAACTTTTCCACGGCCACGCGAACCAATGCCGCGACCAGCATCGGGTCGACTTGGGCTTCGCGATGCAGGATCTTCGCGGCAATCGCCAAGGCGAGTTGAATCACTTCAGACTCAACGCTGGAAAAATAGTTCTTCTGTTCATCCTGAAAACGTTCCACGGCCTTCAGTATCTTCGACGCTTCTGCTGATGACCTTGCTTCATACTCCTTCCGAAGGCGTTCCTCGGTTTCTTTCACCGCCTCGGCGCGAGCGCGTTTGATTGCCTCTTCGATCTCCTCCGGCGACAAGCTGTTTTCCCACTGCGGCTTGCTCTCTTGTCCCGTTTTGCAGTCAGGTAGTATCGCTTTGTCAGCCTTCGGCAAGACCGGAGCACTCATGTCCCGATACGAAAACGAAGAAAACGGAGCCTCAGCATCCAGTTCTACTGCATCGCTATACAAGATACTCATCATTCGCCTCGTCCTTCAAAACGATTCTTCCCTCGGCTTCAAGTTGCCGGGCAATGGCAACAATCTCATTCTGCGCCTTGACCACATCCTTGCTTCGAACGGGTCCGAGCATTTCCATATCCTCTTTAAGCATCTCAATGGCTCTGGTAGACATGGTCCGGAAGAAGTGGTCCTTCAATCCTTCTTCCGTTCCCTTCAGAGCCATTGCCAGTGTCTTTTTGTCAACCGCTCCCAGCAGTTCGCGAATGTGCGCTTCTCCAACCTGTAAAAGATCTTCAAAAGTAAACATGAGATTGCGGATGCTGACGGCAAGCGTTGGATCTTCATTCTCGATGTTCTCTAGGATCTCTTGCGCCACACTCGCATCGATGCAGTTCATAATATCGGCCACGCTCTGGAAGCCGGAATAGGCACGCTTGCCCTGCTCGCCGACGGTCTTTAGTTTCTGGCTAAGCAGAATCGACACCTTCTCTGCCATCTTGGGCGAAAAGCGGCGAAGGTTGGCTAATCTCTTAACCGCTTCGGCACGAACATCATTTGGAAGACACATCAGCAGCATTGATGCCTGCTGGTCGCCAAGTTGACCAAGAACAAGAGCGATCGTCTGCGGGTGTTCGCCTTCCAGAAATCTTGCCAGCTTCTGCGGATCGGCCCGCTGTAAAGACTCAACCGGCTTGAGTTCCCGTGACTTGGTCAGCCGCTGCAGGACGCCTTCCGCTTCGTTTTCCCCAAAGGCCTTGACGAGCACACGCCGGGCAAGATCATATCCACCTTGGAGAAGGTAATCCTGCGCCTCCGTCATTTTCTGGTATTCTTCGATAACCTCGATCGACAGTTCCGGCGGAATGGTCCCAAGACTTGCAACCTCATCAGCAACGCGCTGCAATTCCTGCTCGTTCAGGTTGCGGAATACGGTCGCAGCAGAATCTTCGCCGAGAACCGTCAGCAGGATCGCGGCTTTGCGTGGACCACTGAGTTTGCTCTTTTCAAGCGCAGATGTCATTGATTCTCTTCCCGCAACCAGGCGCGTACGGCGGTTGTACTACTCTCAGGTTCAGCTTTGACAAACTCGGCGAGTTGTTTCTTCAGAACCGCGGAATGCTGCGCGAGACTGGCCTCCGCATTTTGCAGGACTACCTCCGGCGCAGGAGGCGGCTGAACATGCACTTTAGCCAGCACCGGAAGCGGCGTTGCAAGAACACGCTTTTGAAGAGGCCGGATCATCAGAAGATATACCAGTATGAAGAGCGCCAGCAATGCGGAATAGCGAATTGCCGTCGAATAGTCATGCACACTCTTCTGCAGTTCATCGAGAAGAGTCGATGGCCCCATGTCATCTACCTTAGGACGGTCAAACGTCAGGTTCTGCACGCTGATCACATCGCCGCGAGCGCTGTTGAATCCGATGGCCGCCTGTGAGAGTTCGCTGATCATTCTCAACTCATCCGGCTGCCTCCGGCGCCTAGTCTCAATCCATTTTCCATTCTGCTGCTGGCGGTCTACCGCATCGTCCAGCACCACCGCGGCAGTGAGGCGGCGGATACTCCCTGCCGGTTGAATCACGTGACGAGTGACTTTATTCACGCCATAAGTGTCGTTATCTGTTCTTGACGACTGGCTCACGTCCTTCGCTGCGGTTTTGGCCGCAGCCTTTTTGTTTTTGGGGACATTACTTGAGGTTCCAGGAACGCCACCTGCCGCGCCTGAACCAGAAGTTTCTTCCGAGTGCTGCATCGTAAGAGTAGCGCTGACTGCAGGATCGTATTTCTCATCGCTCTCTTCGCTGCTTCCTGTTTCGTATTCCACGTTGACCGTCGCGTGGACGCGGTCCGCTCCGACAACAGGGGCAAGTGTCGCCATCAGCCGCCGCGTCAATTCCTGGTCTACACTGTCGCCGCCATCCGTAGCACTGTTGCTCTGTCCAAGCGACTCGTCCGTATCCGCATCCACAATGACGACATCGGAGGGTTTGAGGTCATCGACCGCACCGGCAACAAGCCTTGAAATCGCGGACAACTCTTCTCTGCTCAGGCTTCCACGCTTGAGTCGCAGCGTGACCGACGCTTTTGCGCCGCGCTCCTTGTCTAGAAAGACTGAGTCATTCGCCATCACAAGGTGGACCCTCGCGCTCTTGACATTACTCATCGTCTGGATCGTTCGCTCAAGTTCGCCTTCGAGCGCGCGCTGATAGTTAACCTTCTCGTCGAACTCCGTTTGTCCCCATGAGACTTTGTCGAAGATCTCATAACCAATGCGGCCACTATGCGGCGCATCATGCGACGCAACTTCGAGACGTGCCGCGTCCAGCTTGTCTTTGGGAACGCTGATGGACGTGCCATCCGGACTGACAAGATAAGGTATCTTTTTCGCCGCTAACTGGGCCGAGATTGTCTGTGCGTCGGCCGGTTCGAGCCCCGTCATCAGTGTCTTGTAATCAGGCGTGGCGATCATCTTCACGAAAAAAGCCGCGACTGCCAATGTAAGGCCTAAAGCGAGGATAAGATAAGTCCTCTGCTTCGAGGGAAGTCCTGCCCAATACTGCTTGGCACGATCCACCACTTGGCTGGAGCTTAGTGCTTGCTTCGGGATCGCGATTTGGTTCTTGCCCGCCATGGATTTCCTATCTCCCTGCGTTCTTGGTACCGCCGAAGCAAGGCGGCATTTCTAGGTCTCTGACCGCTTGAAGTTGTACTAGGTCTGAGTAACCCATACTCGGCGCGTATTTGTTTTTCCGCCTGAGATGGGATAGCGCAGCCCCAATCGAAAGGTACGAAATCATGCCATGCAAATCCCTAGAACTGCATCTTTTCAATCTCGTCGTAGGCACTAACAATCTTGTTCCGAACCTGCATCATGAGTTGAAAAGCCACATCTGCCTTTTCGACCGCAATCATCACCGTGCTGATGTCTGTGTTGCCTCCGTTCAGCAGGTTGCCAATCTGTTGATCGGCGCTATTGTTCACTTGGCTTACTTTTTGCAGGGCGTCGCTCAGAATACCGCTGAACCCACCCTCCGTATTCGCAGGCTCAATTGGTGACCCTTTTTGAAGCGGGCTGATTGTGCCGATGGCGCCAAGGCCAGAAATTAGACCACTCATCTCTTGAATCTCCTGCCTAGCTCTTAAGGATATCGATGGATTGTTGGATCATCTGCTTGGCCGCGGCCACTGCTGACGCATTCAGTTGATAGGAACGCACGGAATTCATCAGGTCCACCATTTCCATTGCTGGATTGATCGCCGGATAAGCGACATAGCCTTCCTTGTTCGCATCCGGGTTGCCCGGTTCATAGCGCATGACTGGAGGCGCCGGATCGTCGACGACTTCAGAGATATGCACGCTGCCCGGAACGGCCCCATCCGCGCCCGTACTGGCAAGTGTGAATCCGAAGGATGGCGTTCCAGACGACTGGAAGACAACCTCCCTGCGCCGGAATGGCCCGCCCGCTTCGGTGCGGGTCGTTTCGGCGTTCGCCATGTTTGCGGCGACGACCTCGGAGCGCTGCCGCTCGGCTGCCAGCGCTGATCCGCTGATTGCTAGTGAATCAAAAAGATTCATGATTGACTTCCTCCGCTAATGGCGCTCAGTTGGCGGTGAAAATGGCGTTCTACCAACTGAATGCCAAGTTGATATTTCAGTTGCGTTTCCGCCATCAGCAGTCCCTCGCGGTCAAGGTCCACGTTGTTGCCGTCGGGACGTTCCATAAGGCCTTGAACTTCATACACCGCGGGATTCACTTGCGAGGTTGTTGCGCCATCCTCGGGCTGGTTCAGAATTCCACTCATAGCCTTTTTCATCTCGCCCTGAAAGTCGATGTCCCGCGTGTGATAGCCGGGAGTATCCACATTGGCCATGTTGGCCGCGATTGCCTGTTCACGGGTCGTGGTCAGCTTCAGATAGTTTTCCAGCATTGAAAGCAACGGTACGTTTGGCATCACGCAATTCTCCTTGGAGGGAGTCCGTACTCCTTGATTTTGTTGCGCATCGTGCGCAGGCTTATCCCCAGCATTTCCGCTGCATGAGTCCGGTTCCCATGCGTCAGGGCAAGTGTGTTTTCGAAATGGATTTTTTCAAGCACTGAAATGGGCATTCCCGGAGCAACCATGGACTGCCTGGCAGTTTGCCCCTTTCCCAATGGTCGAAATTCCTTATCGAAACAGGCCGCATCGATCATCGCTCCTTGGTGCAGCGATAGCACGCGGCGCATAAAGTTTCCGAGTTCCCGCACGTTTCCAGGCCAGCTGTAGGTTTGGAGCCTCTCAATGAAACTTGGATCAAGCCGCGGAGCCGCCTGGTCAATCTCGCTGGCAAATTTCTCCGCGAAATGCCTGGCTAACAGCGGAATGTCATCCATGCGCTCGCGCAGACTGGGGATTGAAAGAGGAATCACATTCAGCCGATAGTACAAATCACTACGGAATCGTCCCTGCTCCACCATCGCTCCGAGGGAGGCATTGGTTGTAGCAATGATGCGTATGTTGACATGAATAGGCCGAGTCTCTCCGAGCCGCTCGTACTCGCGCTCCTGAAGAATGCGCAGAAGCTTGGGCTGCAGATTCAACGGCATTTCGCCGATTTCGTCCAAGAGAAGCGTGCCGCCATCCGCGAGTTCAAACTTCCCTGCTTTCGCGGTATCCGCGCCCGTGAAAGCCCCTTTCACATGACCGAAAAGCTCGCTTTCCAACAGCGCTTCCGGAACTGCGGCGCAGTTCAAAGCAATGAATGGCTTGTGATTCCGATTGCTGGTTTGATGGATAAACTTCGCCAGAAGTTCCTTGCCGGTGCCGCTTTCGGCTTCAATCAAGACATCGGCGTCGGTACTTGCCGCGGCTCGAGCGCGTTGAAGCGTTTGCAGCAGCAATGGAGAACGACCGACGATCCCGCAATTGGCAATGCCTTTATTCGTACAGTTTTCAAGAAGCTTGTTGGAGGCCGTCTTCTTGTTGATACGCTCCATGACGCGAGCAGCTGCCACCTGGAGTTGCTCGAACGAAACGGGTTTTGTCAGATAATCGAAAGCCCCGATGCGCATCGATTCCACGGCTTCAGGAACACTGCCAAACGCCGTCAGCAGAATCACCGCCGTAGTAGGCGATGTCTTCTGAACCGAGCACATCACTTCAAAGCCGTCGCCATCCCTCATGTGAATGTCGGTCACGACCAGATCGAAGCTTGTCAGCTCGCACGCCAGTTCCGCATCTCGAACGCCGCTGGCGGTCTCGACGCGCCACCCGTGGCGAATGAAATTGGCACTCAAGGCCGTGCGCATGCCGGGCTCATCGTCTACAACTAATACGGAAGAGTTTCTGCCGTCACAAGAAGGACTGTTCATATCGTGGCCAACTCTTGATGAAGTACGGGAAAATGGAGTGTGAACATGGCGCCTGAATGAATGCGGTTGGAAGCGGAAATCCGGCCGCCATGTTTCTTCATGAGTTGCGCGCAAACTGCCAGCCCCAATCCAGATCGGTCTCCACTCCCGCTGAAGCCCGGCTCGAAGATGTGGTCAATCTGGTCGGGCCGGATCCCGCAGCCGGTGTCAGAGAATTGGACCATGACCTGGCCGTTGTCCTGAAGGGCATTCTCGCCGCTGAGGACGCTTCCTTCACGCCGAATTGAAACTATGACTTTGCCTCCCGACGATGTGTGGCGAATGGCATTCGAAACTAGATTCAAAACAACTTGCTGCAGCGCGCTTTCATTGCCCATCACTTTGATTGGATCGTAATGGGCGGCAAATTCCAGTGAGACTCCTGCCTGATCAGCAATCGGCCGAACAAACCGGATCGCATTGCCGATCAGTTCCGGCAGCGTCACCGGAGCAAGCGCCAGCGATGCGGATCCATGAAAGCTTAGAACATTGTTAACCGTTCCTGAGAGCGTCCGGATACCGGCACGCAGGTTGGAAACCCACTCTCCCCGATTGCCTTCATCCTGTTCAATCAACTCCGCGAATAGCTCAAGGCTGGCTAATGGGTTTCTAATTTCATGAGCAACGATGGAGGTAATCTCTGCCAGAGCCATCGCTTTGCGCCCGGCTTCGCGCTCCTGCTCAGCGCGTTTCTGTGCAGTGACGTCGCGCAGAATCAGGATTGTCTTCTCCGATGCTTCACTTCCGCCTGTTCCCTGGAACAGCCTGCGGTTGCGAACTTCGATCCAGCGCTTTCCTAATGAATCGCGAACACAGAACTCCTGCTCGGCTTCGCTGCTGGATGTACTTTCGTAGACCGCATCCAGATGAAGGCCACTGCATTCAGAGATCTGCCGCAAGGTCCTCTCCGATCCCTGGGGAAAATCGGCTTCATCCAGTCCAAGCAGTCGTCTGCTTTCCGGATTGATGATCGAGATCTTGCCGTCGCCATCCAGAACCAGCACTCCGCAAGGCATCGAATCCACAATCTGCTGCAAGGCCAGCCGCATGCGCTCAATCTCTGCCAAGCTGGCATTCAGCGCAACATTGCGCTCCGTCAACTCAAGATCGAGTTCGGAGACTTCTGCCTGTAGCTTGCGGTATGAATTCTCCAGTTGCGTGGCCGCCGCAATGAACTCCGAGAATTCCCCGGCTAGAATCGCTGCGCTTCTGGCTTGCTTTCCCGATTCGTTCTGCGCGTCCTGACGCCCAACAGCGGTCCCGTCCATCACGAGTTCATCCGCTCGTTCAGGGACCAAGGCGTCGCTCCGGCATTCGACAGACCGAGCATTTATTGGCGCGAAATGAGAACTAGGCAGCATCTACCTATTGACTATGCACGCTGATAGCCAACTTGATCTGCGACCGGAATGTGGAAATCAGCGGACAAGTCTATTGGAGCGAAACCAGAGTAGGTGTAGCCCTATAATTTTTTACGAATGCCGCCGTACCCTGTTGGTCGCATCGACTTGAGATCTTCGGTTCCGGGATACAGCAACTCTGATTTCGCTATGGCTGTCCCGAAAGACATCGAAATCCGCCTCGACGGTTTCCATTTCGCAAGACCAACCGTCTTCATTCCATCTAAAGAATAATATGGTGGGCTTGGATCTCCAGCCCATTACCGACAACGATGCTGGCCCTCTCCATCACGTTGCGCAGTTCGCGCACATTTCCCGGCCAGTTGTGCTGCATCAGGATCTCGCGTGCGTCCGAGTTCAGAGTCACCCCGGGGCAGAACTTGGAAAGGAAAGCATCTGCGAGCTTCTCAATGTCGCTGCCGCGCTCGCGCAAAGGCGGCAAATGGATCGGAAAAATTGCAAGCCGGAAGTACAAGTCCTCGCGGAACAAATGCTTCTCGACGAGGCTATGCAAATCGGCATTTGTCGCTGCCACCACCCTGACATCCACATGCAGATTGTCATTACCACCAATACGCTGCACTTCGCCCTGCTCAAGAAATCGCAAAATCTTGCTCTGCAGCGAAAGCGGCATATCGCCAATCTCGTCGAGGAAGAGTGTTCCTTGATGCGCCGCATGGATGCGCCCGATGCGCGATTGAACTGCGCCGGTAAATGCACCCTTTACATAGCCGAACAATTCGGACTCAAGAAGAGCCTCAGGAATCGCAGAACAATTGATGATGACATACGGCTGCTTCTGGCGTGGGCTGATCGAATGGACTGCTTGCGCGATCAGGTCCTTGCCTGTACCACTCCCCCCCGTCACCAGAACCGTCGTATTGCGGGGCGCAACCATGCGCGTCATTTCATAGACGTGCTGCATCGGCTCCGAGTCTCCGATCATACCCCGAATGCTAACCCGGTTTTCGCTCCGCGCCCGCACTCGGCACAGTTGTTCAGGCAAGACGGAATTGAACGCCACCTTGCCAACGCCATAGAGCATTTCCGCCAGTCGAGACGAAAGCGGCGTGGGAGATGCGGAACCAAGAACAAGTTGCCCGGTTTCCGAATTCACTGAAATAATCTGAACATCGGGGAACTCTTCATGAGCCATCACGCTGAATTCAGTGGACTCAATGTCGGGGAGAAGAGGATCGAGCAGAAGAATTTCGCTGGCACGCTCATGCAGACATTCCAGCGCCTCGGCGCCACTGGAGGCCTCGGTCAAATTCCAGGGGGTCTGATCGAGCTTCTCTCGCAGATCGCGGCGGAGCCTGCTGTTGGGGCTTACGAGCAGCACACCCGTTGCGGCGCTTTCGTCCAAACGGAATTTCGGAACAGCAGGTCCACTTATAATTCCAGCTTCTGTTATTGCCATGTTTTCAATTGACTTTCAAACGGCGAATGGCCCATTGCAGCCGGAAATCCCGTGCGGAATGATTTCCAACCGATCTTCCCCAGGGCTGATGCACAAATATGCACTTAAATGCACAGATTCAAATACCTAGACAGATTCCGGGTCTTCAGCTCATAAGTGGAATTACCCTACTATGAGAATTATATATGATTCAGTGTTCTACGCCGTCTGCTGCAGATTGGCGACCGCAGTCGCAGCAGACGCATCAAAAATTCGGAACAGCACTCAGGACGCCCTCAAGCGGGAATGAAACAGTTCCTACTCATTGCTCAAGACATACCCTATGCCGCGAACAGTACGGATCAATTTGACTTCCTCATCGTGGTCGATCTTGTCGCGCAGGTACTTCATGTATACGTCAACAATGTTCGAGGTGGAATCGGATTCGATGTTCCAAACTTCTCGCAGAAGTGTCGCACGCGATACAGCCTTGCCCACGTTGTTCATCAAGTAGTCGAGAAGAGCGAATTCACGCGCTGTCAGATCAATTCGCCGTTCGCGCCGCTTCACCCAGTGTTCCTCCCGATTGATGATCAAATCGCTAACCACCGATGAGCTCGCCATTGAAGTGGAGTTGCGCCGAAGCAGACTCCGGATTCGCGCCATCAACTCAAGGAACGAGAAGGGCTTGATCACGTAATCGTCAGCTCCATACCCGAACACCGACACGATATCTTCTGTACGATTCTTGGCCGTCAACACAAGAATTGGCAACCGCGGCTTGCTCAGACGCACCTTCTTCAAAACCGCCACTCCGCTCATCTTGGGCAGGTTTAGGTCAAGAATCACAAGATTGAAGAAAGCGTTCTGAATGGTGTCACATGCGTTTTCGCCATCGTGACACACTCTCACAGAGCAATGCCTGCGCCTGAATTCGCGGCTGAGAAAATTGCACAGATGTACATCATCGTCAACAATCAGAATCTTCGGCCCGGCCAGCAGCTCCGATTGATCTTGAAGATCTTCTTCAGTTTCAGCTATATACTCCACTGGAGAACCGTCAGGACAACCAGCTTTCTCCAGCACCTTCGTCGATTCAAGAACGGATTCACTCAAGATATTCGTCATTTTCTCTAATGCGTGTTTCACAAATAGGCTAGCGGATTTCAAAAAGCGGGTTCAGTCTCAAATGTTTCGCGTCCACAAGAGACAACAATATCTCCCTCCTCTTTCGGTAAGAAAGCGGTTTGCGTTCAAGCGCAAGCGTAATTGCGAATTCCGCAATTCTGCTTGGCATGAAGATTTTCTGCCTGGCAAGGCCCCTCTCCCTCAACCCGCTGGGTGCAATTGCAGCGGCAAGGAAAGATAAACCTCTCGTAGACAACTCATCAAATATGTTGGATGCAGCGGAGAAATTTTGGATGCCCATGTAAAGTAAAATTTATTCAGGTGGAACGAGGCCCTTCTGAACGCCAGCTTTGACCAGCGAAAGAAGAAAGCGCGGTTGTTGAAGCAACACGCGTCAAAGGTGCAAATTAGAGCAGAATTAGACTTACAGAGAGCGCATCAAAACAGCCCTTGTTTCGCGCGCCTGGACCTCCGCAGTAAAGCGAAACCGGCGTTGGCGTATCCCTAAATCGAAGCGTTCAAGTCTATTTGGACCAGCAGAGAACGACGACCTTCGTGGATATTATAAGGCTACAGGTACTCTGGTTTAGCTCCAAAAGCCGAAGCGCCTCATCGTCAATCGCGGTTACGGCAACGCAACTGGAACGAGGATCAGCGATCTGTGAACCGGCCCGGCAGTCGAACATTGCGAGCGGCCCGAGATGACGCATACTGTCACAAACACGTGCCAGCCATGACGGCGAAACGATTTTCTTTATACCAGCAGTCCACATCTTTAAAACCGGCCTCACGCAGCCATTGCAGATGATCCTCGACCGAGGCGCAGCGATCCTCCCGCTGACGATAAAGGGATGCCTCAATCTGTTCCGGCGTTGCGCCCGCGTGGCGAACCTGCTCTAGCCAGAGCGCCCTGTAGCGCTCATCAAGATCGGGAGTTGGACCGGCAACCTGCTCCGCATTGATGAATCTTCCGCCGGGAGCAAGCGCAGCATAAATCTTATGGAAGAGTTCTCGTTTATCAGCATGATCGAGATGATGGATGGAGAGCGACGAAACGACGGCATCCAACTCCTTCGGCAGCATGGCCTTCACATAGTCAGCCTGCTCATACGTGGCAAATGGGGCGTAGCCGAGACGGCCCTTGGCAAGCTCCAACATGGGACCAGAGAAGTCGATCAGGTGAATCCGCGCCGAGGGAAAGCGATTGTGAATCAGGACAGTCAGGAGACCGGAGCCGGCTCCAAGGTCAAGAATCTGTTGTGCGTGCGCCGGGATCAGATCAATTGCCCATCGATAGAACGTGTCGCAGCCTGGAATAAGCCGTGATCGATCCGCATCATAACTGGATGCCGTGGCGTCGAAGACTTCCTTCGTGCGATTGGCCATGTTTGTTTTCACCCGCAATAAGGAACAAAAACGGTTCATATGAAAGGAGACAAGCATTGACTTTGCCCCGCATGAAGGTGAAGCGCCGTAACCTAGTCGCCCGGCGCTTCTTCCAATTCCACGCCCGTCCGATGCAGCTTCATCACGCGCCATTGCAAGCGATCGAAGAAGAGGTAGACGACTGGAGTGGTGAAGAGGGTAAGCATCTGCGAGACGATCAGTCCGCCGACGATGGCGATCCCCAGTGGCTTGCGCAGCTCCGAGCCAACGCCCATGCCGATGGCCAGCGGAAGCCCGCCGAACAGGGCGGCCATGGTGGTCATCATGATGGGACGGAAGCGCAGCAGGCAGGCCTGATAAATAGCCTCAATCGGCGGCAATCCCTGTTCGCGCTCGGCCTGCAGGGCAAAGTCGATCATCATGATGGCGTTCTTTTTCACGATGCCGATCAGCAGAATGATGCCGATTGTGGCGATGATGGTCAGGCTGGTCCCGGTCAGCATCAGGGCCAGAACAGCGCCCACGCCGGCCGGGGGAAGCGTGGAGAGAATGGTCAGCGGATGGATCAGGCTCTCATAGAGAATGCCCAGCACGATGTAAACGGCGGTCAGGGCGGCAATAATGAGCCAGAGTTCGTTGCTGAGCGAATCCTTGAAGGCTTGCGTGGTTCCCTGGAAGGAGGGCTGGATGGAGGGAGGCATACTCATTTCGCGCTGGACTTTTTCCAGAGCGGTGACAGCATCGCCCAGGGCCACGTTGGGCGCCAGGTTGAAGGTGAGCGTGACGGCCGGATACTGGCCCTGGTGATTGACCGCCAGCGAGGTCCGCTGCTGGTCGAAGTGCGCAATGGCGGACAGCGGCACCATCGCGCCAGTGGAGGATTTTATGAAAATCCCGTTGAGAGAATCCGGGCTGAGCTGGTACTGAGGATCGACCTCCATCACCACAAAGTACTGATTGAGCGCCGTATACATGGTGGAGACTTCGCGCTGGCCGAAGGCGTCGTAGAGCACGTTGTCGATGGCGCTGGCGGTGATGCCGAGGCGTGAGGCGGCATCGCGGTCGATGACCAGGTTAGCGGCCAAGCCCTGATTCTGCTGGTCGCTGGAGACGTCGCGCAACTCGGGCATGGCTTTCATGCGGGTCAGCAGTTGCGGCGACCAGCTATTCAATTCGTTCAGGTTCTCGTCCGAAAGTGTGTACTGATACTGAGCGGCGCCGCTGCGGCCACCGATCTGAATGTCCTGGTTGGCCTGGAGGTAGAGAATGGCGCCGGGCACGCTGGTGAGCTGCCTGCGCAGGCGGTTGACCACCTGGCTCGCCGAAACGCGGTCCGGGCGCTGATCGAGCGGCTTGAGGGCGATGAACATGAAGCCCTGGTTGTTGCTGTTGCGGCCGCCGCCAGCGAAGGCCGTCACCGTAGCAACGGCAGGATCCTCAAGCACCATCTGTGCCAACTCGCGCTGCTTGGCGCGCATGGCGGGAAAGCTGATGTCCTGCGCGGCGACCGTTCGGCCGCTCAACTGTCCGGTGTCCTGCTGCGGGAAGAAGTCCTTCGGCACCTTGTAGAAAAGATAGCCGTTCAGCAGCACCGTGCCAATGAGCACACAGAGCATCAGCACCTGGTGACGTAATACCCAGCGCAGGCCGGTTGCGTACTCGCTGTGGAGCCAATTGAAGCCGTTTTCAAACAGACGGTAGACGTGGCCGTGGCGACTTTCGTCCCGCGCCGTCAGGAAGTGTGCGCAAAGCATCGGCGTGGTGGTCAGCGAAACCAGCAGGGAGACGGCGATGGCCACCGTGAGCGTGACGGCGAACTCGCGGAATAGCTTGCCCACAATGCCGCCCATCAGCAGAATCGGAATGAAAACGGCGATCAGGGAAGTGCTCATGGAGAGCACCGTGAAGCCGATCTCCCTAGAGCCTTTCATGGCCGCATCAAAAGGCGTCATGCCCTTTTCGAGATAGCGGGTGATGTTCTCGATGACCACGATGGCATCGTCCACCACAAAGCCGGTGGCAATGGTCAGCGCCATCAGCGAGAGATTGTCGATCGTGTAGCCGAGCAGGTACATCACGCCGAAGGCGCCCACCAGCGAAAGCGGCACGGCTACGGATGGAATGATGGTGGCCCAGACTTCACGCAGGAACAGAAAGACCACCAGCACCACCAGCACCACGCTGATCATCAGCGAGAGTTCGACATCGCGGACGCTGGAGCGGATGGTGACGGTGCGATCCACGGCCACGTCGAGCTTGATGGTGGGCGGAATGGCGGCCTGCAAGCGCGGCATCTGGGCCATCACGGCGTCCACGGTGGAGATGACATTGGCGCCGGGAATTTTGTAGATGAAAATCAAAACTGCGCTTTTCAACTGGCCGGGAGGGCCGCCCGGACTATTGATGCCGTTGACGCCGGCCGTGTGGATGTCGGCGACGCTGTCGGTGATTGTGCCCAGATCGGAAACGCGCACCGGCGCACCGGTCTGCTCGTTATAGCCGGCAATGATGGGCGCATAGTCCTGCGCTTTGAAGATCTGATCGTTGTCGCTGACCTGCCAGCGATGGTCCGCGTCCTGAAAAGCGCCCTTGGGACGGTTGGCGTTGGCGCCGGCCAGCGCCTTGCGTACCGCTTCCAGGCCGACGCCGTTCGCTCCCAGTTGCATGGGATTCAGCTCAACGCGCACTGCGGGGCTGGAGCTGCCGCCCACACTGACCTGCCCCACGCCCTGAATCTGCGAAATCTTCTGCGCCAGGATGGAGTCGGCCATGTCGTAGATCTGCGGCTTGGGCACCACGTCGGAGGTGAGGGCGAGAATCAGGATCGGCGTCTCGGCGGGATTGGCCTTGCGATAGCTGGGATTCTGTGGCAGATTGGCGGGCAACTGGCTGCGCGCCGCGTTGATGCTGGCCTGCACGTCGCGCGCCGCCGCGTCGATGTTGCGATTGATGTCGAATTGCAATGTGACGGATGCCGACCCCAGAGAACTCGTTGAGGTCATCTGGTTGACGCCGGCAATGCGCCCGAACTGGCGCTCCAGCGGCGTGGCGACCGAAGAGGCCATCGTCTCCGGACTGGCGCCGGGCATCCCCGCGCTCACGCCGATGACCGGCATATCGACGTTGGGCAGCGATGCCACCGGCAGCACCGAGTAGGCCACTGAGCCAGCCAGCAGCAGTGCCAGCGAGAGCAGCGAAGTGGCTACCGGACGACGAATGAATGGAGCGGAAAGATGCATTACTTCGCGGTTCCTGTGAACGAACTACGGTTGCGGTTTGTGGGATCCATCCCTGGCCGCAAGAACAAAAGCGCGGCGAGGTGGGGCAGCCAGCATTTGTGGAAGTGGCCAGAATCCAGATCAGCCGTCTGTTTTCTAGTCCCTAGTCCCTGTTCCCTAATCTCTGTTCCCTGCCCCTGATCTCTGTTCTCTGGCTTCTCGCGGCATCATGCGCTGCGCCAGCTTGTCAAAGTAGAGATAGATGACCGGCACGGTATAGAGCGTAAGCACCTGCGAAAAGAGCAGTCCGCCGACAATGGTGATGCCCAGCGGCCGGCGCAGTTCGGCGCCCACACCGCCGCCCAGGGCCAGCGGCAATCCGCCCAGCATGGCGGCCATGGTGGTCATCAAAATGGGGCGGAAGCGCAACTGGCAGGCCTGGAAGATGGCATCGTCCGCAGACTTGCCCTCGATCCGCTGCGCCTGCAAAGCAAAGTCGATCATCATAATGGCGTTCTTCTGCACAATGCCGATCAGAAGAATAATGCCGATCAGCGCGATCACGCTGAATTCAGTGCGCGTAATCAGCAGCGCCAGCAGAGCGCCCACGCCGGCCGAGGGTAGCGAGGAGATGATGGTGATCGGATGGATGTAGCTCTCATAGAGCACGCCCAGTACGATGTAAACCGTAATCAGCGCGGCCAGAATCAGCAGCGGCTCGTTGGCGAGCGAAGTCTGGAAAGCCGCAGCCGTGCCCTGAAAGCTGGCATTGATGGCAGTCGGCATGTTGATGCGCTGCTCGACGCGCTTGACAGCGGCCACGGCGTCGCCCAGCGCCTTCCCCGGCGCCAGGTTGAAGCTGACCACGGTGGACGGAAACTGGCCTTGGTGACCGATTGCGAGTTGCGCCCTCGACTGCTCCCAATGGGCCAATTGGCTCAGCGGAACCTGAGCGCCGCTGGCCGATTTGACGTAGAGATTGTTCAGCGTGCTCGGATCGGTCTGGAAGTTTGGCCCCACTTCCATCACGACGTGGTACTGGTTGAGCTGGGTAAAGATGGTCGAGACCTGGCGCTGGCCAAAGGCGTCGTAGAGGGTGTTGTCCACGTCGCTCATGGCGATGCCGAGCCGGGCCGCGGTGTCGCGGTCGATGACCAACTGCGCGCCGAGCCCCTCGTCCTGCAGGTCGCTGGCAACGTCGGTGACCACGCTTTCCTTGCCCAGTTCTTTCACCATCTGCCGCGTGTACTTGGAAAGCTCGTTCTGGTCTGGATCTTCCAGAGAGTATTGGAACTGCGTGCGGCTAACGCGGTCTTCCACCGTGAGATCCTGCAACGGCTGCAGAAAGATCTGAATGCCCTCAATCCCTTCCATCTTGGGCTGCAGGCGGCGGATCACTTCGGTAGCGGAAATCTTGCGTTCTTCCAGCGGCTTCAAGTTGATCTGGATGCGGCCGGAGTTAAGCGTGGTGTTGGTTCCATCCACGCCGATGAACGAGGAAATATTATCGACCGCCGGGTCCTGCAGCAGAATGTCCACAAGTTTTTGCTGGCGCTGGGCCATCGAGGTGAAGCTGACCGTCTGCGGCGCTTCGCTGATGCCCAGGATCACGCCCGTATCCTGCACCGGGAAGAAGCCCTTGGGCACCACGACATAAAGCAGCAGCGTGCCTACTAGTGTGCCAATAGTGACCAGCAACGTGGCGAAGCGATGACGCAAAACCACCTGCAACGTGCGCCCGTACCACGCGATGATGGAGTTGAAGACCTTCTCCGACCAGTAGTAGAAACGGGTCTGTTTGGCGACCTTCTTGTCCTGGAGGATGCGCGAGCACATCATGGGCGTCAGCGTCAGCGAGACCACTGCGGAAACCAGGATGGTAATGGCCAAGGTGATGGCAAACTCGCGGAAGAGCCGGCCCACCACGTCGCTCATGAAGAGCAGCGGGATGAGCACCGCAATCAGCGAGATCGTCAGCGACATGATGGTGAAGCCGATCTGTTCGCTGCCCTTGAGCGCCGCCTTCATGGGGCTATCGCCCTCTTCAATGAAGCGCGAGATGTTCTCAATCATCACGATGGCGTCGTCCACGACAAAGCCGGTCGAGATGGTCAGCGCCATCAGCGTGAGGTTGTTCAGCGAGTAGCCCAGCAAGTACATCACGCCAAAGGTGCCAACGATGGAAAGCGGCACCGCAACCGATGGAATAATGGTTGCCGCCAGATTGCGCAGGAAGAGGAAGATCACCATCACCACCAGCGCGATGGTGAGCATCAACTCGAATTCCACGTCGCGGACCGAGGCGCGAATCGTGGTGGTGCGGTCAGTGAGCACCTTCACGTGTACACTGGCCGGCAGGCTGGTCTGCAACTGCGGCAACAGTTTCTGGATACGGTCCACCACGGCAATAATGTTGGCGCCCGGCTGGCGCTGAATATTGACGATGACCGCTGGCTGGCGATCCATCCAGGCCGCCTGCTGCGAGTTTTCCGCAGCGTCAACGATGGTGGCCACATCGGAAGCGCGCACCGCGGCCCCGTTGCGATAAGCAACGATGACCGGCTTGTAATCGTTTGAGGCCAGCAGTTGGTCGTTGGCGCCGATGGTGTAGGATTGGCGCGCGCCGTTCAGCGTGCCCTTGGCCTGGTCCACGTTGGCGGCCGCCAAGGCGGTGCGCAGGTCTTCCAAGCTCAGGTTGTAAGCGGCCAGTTGGGCGGGATTCGCCTGAATGCGCACAGAGGGCTTTTGTCCGCCGGCGATCGAGACCAGTCCCACGCCGGTGACCTGAGAGATTTTCTGCGCCAGGTTGGTGTCGGCCGCGTCTTCGATCTTGTCCAGAGGTAGCGAGTCGGAGGTAAGCGCCAGCGTCATGATGGGCGCATCGGCGGGGTTGACTTTGCTGTAGATAGGCGGGTTCGGCAGGTCGGTCGGCAAGAAGCTGTTGGCCGCGTTGATGGCCGCCTGCACCTCCTGCTCGGCCACGTCGATATTCTCATCCAGGTTGAATTCGAGCGTGATGACCGAGCCGCCGCCGCTGCTGACCGAGGTCATCTGCTTCAGCCCCGGCATCTGGCCGAACTGCCGCTCCAGAGGCGCTGTGACCGACGAAGCCATGACCTCCGGCCCGCCGCCTGGATAGAAGGTCAGCACCTGGATGATCGGGTAGTCCACCTCAGGCAAGGCTGATACCGGCAACTGCTCGTAGCCCACAAGGCCCGCCAGCAGAATAGCTGCCATCAGCAGCGAGGTCGCCACCGGGCGCAGGATGAATGGCCGGGAAGGACTCACTGCTGTCCCTTCTGGCCTGATTGTCCGCCACGCTGGCGAGGCACGCTGATGGTCACAATCTGTCCCGAGTGCAGCCGGTCCGCGCCGTCCACCACCACGTTCTGGCCCGGTTCAATGCCGCTGTCCAGGATGGTCACCTGTCCCTCGGCCAAAGCCATCTTGACAAGCTGCATTCTGGCCGTCGTTGACTTTTTGGCCGCATCCGTATCGATAACCCACACATACGAGCCCTGGTTGCCGGTCTGAATGGCCGCCGACGGCACGACCAGCGCATTCGGCCGATTTTCCATCACCAGGTGAATATTGACAAACTGATTGGGAAACAGCGCCGCGTCTTTGTTGTCAAAAACCGCCTTCAGCTTGTCGGTTCCTGTCGTGGTGTCAATCTGGTTGTCAGCAGTGAGCAGCGTGCCGCTGGCCAGCTTTTGCGTGTCGCTCTGGTCGTATGCTTCCACGGTCAGGCGCTTTTCCGCGGCCAGCTTACGCAGCACCTGAGGAAGCTGGCCCTCGGGCAGCGTAAAGTAAACGGCAATCGGCTGGAACTGATTGATGACAATCAGGTTGGTGGTATTGGCGGTGATGATGTTGCCGGGGTCCACCAGGCGCAGGCCGATGCGGCCGCTGATGGGCGAATGGATGGTGCACCAGGCAAGTTGTAACTGCGCGGTCTCGATCACTGCCTTGTCGGACTCAATGGCGCCCAGGTACTGGCCCTGAGTAGCCTCGTCGGCTTGCATGACCTCCTTGGAAACCACGCCCGCGTCGTAGAGCGCTTTGTAGCGCGAGTACTGTGCCTGTGCGTCCTTGAGCAGAGCCTCATCGTGCGCCAACGTGCCCTTGGCCTGATCCAGAGCGGCCCGGTAAGGCCTGGGGTCGATCACCATAATCGTCTGGCCCTGCTTTACCTGCTGCCCCTCGGTGAACTTGACCGGTTCGAGCTCCCCGCTGACACGCGCCTTGACCGTGACGCTCATGTAGGGCGTCACCGTGCCCAGCGCCGTCAGAAAGACCGGCATCGGCTTCTGCTCGGCGGCTGCCACCTGCACCGGAACCGGCCGGCCAAGCAGCGCCGCCGCCTGGCTGGCGCTCGCCGCCGCGGTCATCTTCTGGTTTTTGTAGACCTTCCAAACAATCAAGCCCAGAGCAAGGACCAGCACCAGGTACACGACAATGCGCACCCAGGGGTTCTTGTGGCCGTGATGTTGCATCTGCAGGCCGGCTGTGGACAGAGGTGACTCAGAACTACCTTCAATGGACATGACGTGGGTTACCGCCGTTATTTCTTGAGTGAAAGTCCGCACAACGGACTTTGATTGGGCCATTCCGGGCAGAAAACAAGATACCCGTCTTCATTTTTACGGACGTTTAAGTTCCCTGAAAGGTTTCGTTCGCCATGGCAACATCCATTCCGCGATCATCTGCCATTCTCAACCTGGCAATACTTCTCTTCCCCGCGGATGCCAGACAGAATCATTGTAAGGGAGTCTGGGGAGCCCCTACGTCTTGAGAGACCACCGCTTTTTGAGCGGTTCTCCAACTGAAATACCTTGACCAACCTCGTCGAAGGTGGCTTTTTCTTAAGAGAAAAGCCACTTAGCAGCGTGGCTTCGGTCTACACCAACTCCGAAAATGCTCTAAATACTGTCACGGTGCCCCATCCATTTCCGCGTCTTTTGCGGAAATGGATGGGAATACGATGTCACTGTTTTCTTGCCGGATCAATAGCGTACTAGCTTTGGTGTACAGCCATTGGAGAACCGCTCTGGCCTGCCCTGAGCGAAATCGAAGGATGCCGCAAATGCAGCGCCACCTGCGCATTTGCGGCTGCGCCTCTTATAGCAAACGGCCGCTCCTGAAAGAGCGGCCGTTTGCTGGTTTTCGTGATGATGGAAGAGCACGCCCTTCTCGGGTGCTCGGTGCCCCACCCTCGGCGCGCTTATGTTTTTGCGCCTGGGGTGGGATACCGCCGTCCCCTTGCGATCAGAGACCTACTGCACTGTCACCGCGACCGTTCCTACCGTAGCGCTGGCCGTACCCGAAGTACCGGTCACCGTAATGGTGTAGAGTCCTGGCGTGGTGCCGGAATTTCCCTTACTACTGCTGCTTCCACCGCCGCAGCCCACCGCTCCGATTGCAACAGATAGAACCAGCAGTCCAAGCATGACCAGCCAATTACAACGCCTGGGCGCCCAGAAAAGCAGCACCAGCGCCATCGCCGTTCCTCCCGCCGAAGGCCAGAAAAGCTTTCTCATCTGGTTCCCGGCCGTCGTCGCCGCGGTAGTGGTTACCGTCAGCGTCGATGTCTCGGCTGTCGTTCCGCTGATGGAAACGGAAGTCGGACTCAGGCTGCAGGTCGGCTTGTCGTTCACTGTTGTCATCGCCGTGGTCACGTTGCAACTCAGGTTCACCGTTCCGGAGAATCCATTCGTTCCCACCACGCTGATTGTTCCGGTGTTCCCCGTGGTTGCGCCGGGTTCAATCGTCATGGAAGTGGTTCCGCCAGTGCCAATCGTGAAACCGGGCACTGCGGAAACGGTGAGTGCGATGCTTGTGGTTGCGCTCAGCGAGCCGGAGGTTCCGGTAATGGTCACCGTCACCGGTCCACCGGTCGTCGCTGCACTGCTAGCCGTCAGCGTCAGCACGCTGGAGCTGGTTGCGGGATTGGTGGCAAACGACGCTGTCACTCCGCTGGGCAAGCCTGTGGCGGAAAGTGTAACGCTTCCGGTAAAGCCGTTGGCGGGAGTCACCGTAATCGTGTCGGTGTTGTTGCTGCCCTGCACCACCGTCAGAGTGGACGCCGCCGGGGAGAGAGTAAAGCTCGGCGGAGCATTCACCGTCAGGGCAATCGTGCTGGTTGCGCTTAGTGAGCCGGACGTTCCGGTAATGGTCACCGTCACCGGTCCACCGGTCGTCGCTGCACTGCTAGCCGTCAGCGTCAGCACGCTGGAGCTGGTTGCGGGATTGGTGGCAAACGACGCTGTCACTCCGCTGGGCAAGCCTGTGGCGGAAAGTGTAACGCTTCCGGTAAAGCCGTTGGCGGGAGTCACCGTAATCGTGTCGGTGTTGTTGCTGCCCTGCACCACCGTCAGAGTGGACGCCGCCGGGGAGAGAGTAAAGCTCGGCGGAGCATTCACCGTCAGGGCAATCGTGCTGGTTGCGCTTAGTGAGCCGGACGTTCCGGTAATGGTCACCGTCACCGGTCCACCGGTCGTCGCTGCACTGCTAGCCGTCAGCGTCAGCACGCTGGAGCTGGTTGCTGGATTGGTGGCAAACGACGCTGTCACTCCGCTGGGCAAGCCTGTGGCGGAAAGTGTAACGCTTCCGGTAAAGCCGTTGGCGGGAGTCACCGTAATCGTGTCGGTGTTGTTGCTGCTCTGAATCACTGTCAGAGTGGACGCCGCCGGTGAAAGTGTAAAGCTCGGCGGAGCATTCACCGTGAGGGCAATTGTGCTGGTTGCGCTCAGCGAACCGGACGTTCCCGTAATTGTCACTGTGACCGGTCCGCCGGTCGTCGCCGCACTCGTTGCCGTCAGCGTCATTGCGCTCGAACTACTGGTTGTTGGGTTGGGACTGAACACAGCGGTTACACCGCTGGGCAGGCCGGAAGCAGCAAAGCTGACGCTTCCCGTGAAGCCGTTAGCTGGGGTCACCGTGATGGTGTCCGCACTGCTGCTCGCGCCCTGAAGAATCGTAAGCGAGGACGTAGCCGGAGCAATGCTGAAGCTCGGCGCCACGTTTACGGTGAGCGCAACGGTGGCGGTTTCGGTCAGTGAACCGGAGGTTCCGGTAATCGTGACCGTGACCGGTCCGCCCGCAGTCGCCGTGCTGGTAGCAGTCAGCGTCAAAGAAGTGGAGTTGCTCGTCGCCGGGTTTGGATCGAACGTGGCAGTCACCCCGCTGGGCAAGCCGGAGGCTGAGAAGCTGACGCTTCCCGTGAAACTGTTCACCGGGGCAATCGTGATATTGTCCGCGCTGGTTGTGCTGCCCTGACTCACAGAAAGCGAACTCGCGGACGGCGCAAGCGTGAAGCTCGGCGGAGCATTCACGGTGAGGACAATCGTGGTGGTTTCGGTCAAAGTGCCTGAGGTTCCGGTAATGGTCACCGTGACCGGTCCGCCCGTGGTCGCTGTACTGGTTGCCGTCAGCGTCAGCACGCTGCTGCCGGTCGTCGGGTTGGTGTCGAAGCTCGCCGTAACCCCGCTGGGCAAGCCGCTTGCAGCCAGAGTTACGCCGCCGCCAAACCCGCCTGCTTCAGTCACCGTGATGGTATCTGTGCTGCTGCTGCCCTGGACAACCGACAGCGTGCTCGCCGAAGGCGAAAGGGCGAAGCCTGACCCAACGCCGGTAATTGTCACCGTTCCGGTGTTGGTGGCTTGATCCGTTCCCGTCAGCGCGACGCTGTCTGTACCAGCAACCGTCGGCACAAAGTTGACCGTGGTCGCAAAAGCGGCAGCTCCAGTCACCATGGAAGAACATGTGCCGGTTGTGCTGGCCGTCGCCGTTGCCGTCGAGCTTGCATTGGCAGCAAAGGTGATCGACGGGCTGGAAGAACATGTGGTGTCATTCAGGATGGTTGTAACTGCCGAGGGGTTCACCTGCGTTCCGACCGCAGATACTGGGGCTGTAACGGTGTTGACCGTTATGCGAGCCACACCGTCGTTGGCATAAGTACTGTTGTAGCTGACCACATAGGGATTATCGCTGGCGTCCACGGTCAGTGCGAGTGCCCCCAGCGTGCTGACTCCGTATTCACCCGCAATATCAGGGGTTCCAGTTGTATTCGGGATCACGTAGACTCCCGAATTGGCATATCCGAGATACAGATTCCCCTTCGAATCGGTTGCAACGTTGGTGATGCCCTCGTCGTTCGCCGCCGGATTCGTGTCGGTGTAGCTTTGCAGAACCAGGGATGAGGTTGCGTAGCCCTTTCCGGAGGTGTAAACCAGCTCATTGAGGTTGGAACTTTCAAAGAAGGTCTTCGTTGAGTCAAGCACGTAGTCGGTGAAATACAGATTTCCGGTTGAATCGAAGGCAATCGAGCTGATCCAATTCGCGTTTGTATAGAGCGTCGTGGCTGAATTGGCAGTGGAATTCGTTTGGCAAGCCGCATTGCACTCGAAGATGATAGTCGGTGTGCCCGGCGTAAGAGTTGAGTTCAGGGTTGGAACAAAATAGAAATTGCCCGACGGATCAAACGCGATGGATGAGTAATTGGGCCACCAGTTGTTGGCGGGAACCTGATCTCCCATTGCGAACAGGCAGGTTGTTTTGTCCGTGGTGGTATTTGCCGCGCCTGCGCAATTGGACAACCCCAAACCAGTCACGCCGGTCGTAGGAACCGTAACTGTCGCGTAACTGCTGTTCACATAGGGAATCTTCAGAACATAAGGAGAGTTGAGGCCCGCAACATAGATATTGTCGTCTTTGTCCACCGTGACCGGCCCGGACATTTGATTCCAGCTAGTGGAATTAGACAAATCATTCACCAACACGGTGACGGCATTCGTCGTGCCGTTGATCCAGAAAGTCTGGTAACCCCACTGGTCGCCGATGAAGATGTCGCCCTTTGAGTTGACGGCAAAGCCACCGCCTTCAGGAGCAACAGTGGAGCCAAATCCTCCCTGAAGCGGAGCGGAAGAAGCAGAGGTGGAAGCAAGACTTGCCAGCCAGTTGACCTGGCTAACGACCACGTCTGCCGAGGCCGCAATCCCCAACTCCGCGTTGACCGTGAAGCTCTGCGAAACCGTCGGGGCAGCCGAATAGATGCCGTTGCCAGCCTGCGACGCAGTGATGGAGCAGGTGCCAGCCGTGAGAAATGACGCCATCCCCGTCGTATTGTTGACCGTGCAGATGGATGTCGTGGTCGAGGCAAAACTGACCGGGAGGCCGGAAGAGGCTGTTGCCGAGAGGATCAGCGCCCCTCCCGCCGTCTGCGATCCTGGATTCGCGAAGGTAATGATCTGCGAAACCGGAGCCTGGACGGTAAGAGTAATGCTGGTGGTCGCACTCAGCGAGCCGGAGGTTCCGGTGATGGTGACCGTGGCCGTCCCTGTGGTGGCAGTTCCGCCGGCTGTCAGAGTCAACACCTGGGTGTTGGCGGCTGTGCCTGAAGTGAACACGCCAGTCACACCGCTGGGTAGTCCGGTTGCGGTCAGCGTAACGGTCCCGCTGAAGGCGCCCATCGGCGTGATGGCGATGGTGTCAGTGGCGCTGAGTCCTTGGCCAACCGGGAGCAGGCTGTTGGAAACCGCCAGCGTGAAGCCCGAGGTGGTGCCTGAAGCCGATCCGAAGTATTGATCCAGCCACTGTTCCGCCGACTTGCCCTGCGGCGAATAGCCTGTGTCCGTGCTGACAGTTGGAGCCGAGACGCTCCAATCCCACCAGAACGCGCCCTCCATCCAAGATGCGTACTGCGGCCAGACTTCGAAGAACGCTTGGTAGCAGTTCGCTTGGTCAGAATCATCCACGATGCCAGATAAAGAGTAGTTACTTGGATCGGTATTGGTTCCGGTAACGCTCTCGTAGCCGACCTCGGTAAAGATCATGGGCTTGGAGCTATGCGCCTGCTGGACGGCTTGTAGCGCCTTAACGGCATTGAAGCCGCTGGCGCCGGGGTTGTTTGTCCAAGCACTTACCAGGTCAGCGACTGAAGGATCATCTGGATTCGTGGTCGCATTCAGCGGAAAGTATACGTCGACGCCGATGGCGTCAATATCATCCCAGAAAGAAACACGCTGGTATTCGTCGCCGCTCGTAGCGGTTGCATTGGCGCCGTAAACCAGCATCAGGCTCGGGTACTGCGCACGCAACGGATTGATGACATATTTCAGCCAATAGCTTTCGCAACTGGACCCGGCGCATTGCGTCGTGCCTGTGAGTTTGGCAAACTCCGAGCCGAACACGAGGATGCCAACATTATTATCGACGGCTATCTGTGCGTAGTGCAAAATGAAGGTCTTGTAGCTGGCGAACCAGGCGTCAAGCCAGGCCTGCTGCTCGGCCATCGTCGTATCAGTGCTGGGCCAGGTGAAATTGCCTCTCCAGTTTCCGTCCAGGGAGTCCACAACCGGCTTCATCGTGACCGTGATTCCCTGCGCCTGCAATGCCTGAATGGCATAGGCCACTGCCTCGTCGTTGGGCGTGTTTGAAGAGGCTGCAATGCTGTTCGAGGTTTCGGTCTGAACATATTGCGTGGCGATTACGGCCGTGTAGTTGGCGCCTGTACTCCGTATATTCGCGGCCGTATTCTCGGTGCCCATGGTCAGGTATTCGGTTTGCGAATACGACGCCAAGTTGAATCCGTTGTAGAGGAATCCATCCGGCGCGCTTTGTGCCATCATCGCGGGGGCGGATGCGGCAAGAAGCCACGCGGCTGCAAACGGCAGAATTGCCCACAGACGCTTTGTGAACTTCGAAACACCGAACATATTCTTCACGGCTTCACCCCCGTCTGTGTCAGGCACCAACTAGGCACCGAAATCCGTTCGCCCGCCTGAAGACCGTCCGCGGTGCCCACCCGCCTGCCAGCAGAGCATTCTTCCTTGGCTTGGCATCCTTGACCACATCCCTCAATTCTCGTCACTTCGATCAGCACCGAGCGGACACTGTAGGATTGCACCCTTCCGCAGAATCCATCACCGTTCCAGGGACGTACGCAAACCATATCGCCCGCGCTTTTGCCGGTCGAGTGTGCACCGGCCTTTTGCAAAAGCGCTGCAATTTCCGTCTCTCCTCGGTTCTCGGCCACATTCAGAGCCGTTCCCGTGGCGCGCGCGCTCCGGTCCAATGCAGCTCCGGCAGCAACAAGAACCGCCACCGTCTCGATCTTTCCGCTTTGCACGGCGGCGATCAGCGCCGTCCGGCCGTCTGCGGCGGTTCCATCTACGCTGGCGCCCTGCGCCAACAGCGATGAAACTGTCTTCGTTTGGCCAGACCTTGCCGCCACCACCAGGGGCGTCAACCCCCGCGCGTCGCGCGCATCGATTAGCGCATTGTCGCGCACACTGCTCTGCGCCCCACTCTTCAGGGGAACGAGCACCAGGATAAGCACGGCGATTGTTACGCGAAAACTCGCCGCCCCTGCCCATGCATGCGGCGCAATAAGCGACTTTAAGAAAAATCTGTTCATGGAATACCCTCCCTGTGGTTCTCTCACTCCGGCACGATTCGCCGCCCAGGATAATGACCTGATCTAGGAAAGCTCTAAATATATCGAAGTCTTGAAGGGTATGCCCCTTAGCCCGTACATTACACCTGCAAAATCAATGATGTTTTTAGCCACCGAGGAATAACTTCCTCACAGCAAAACTTCGTCAGAAACTCTCTGGGTTCTATATAAGCCGAAGACTATAGCGGGAACAGCGTCAATGTACCCGGAAACCGCAACTACAAGGCAACGCGGCCTCTAGGAAGCAGCGCCTTTCCTAAAAGACCAACAGAGCAGAAGGACTCCCGCTCAACTCCAAGCTCTACGCCATGCTGTCTTGTAAGATGCAATACGCCGCCTGAGCGGCGTATTGCATCTACTAGTGAAGAGTTCTGAACTACTGCACAGTCACAGGCAGTGTGAACGGGATGGAAACCGGGTTCTGGCTGCCCGTAATGGTTGTTGGTGCTCCAGATCCAGTAACGACCTGGGTACCTACCTGCAGCACAACAATTTTCACATTGTAAGTTCCTGCGGGTGTAGTCAGCACCGATACAGGAGCCAGGTTCTTCGTCGAACATGCCGTTGAACCGAGCAGCGCCGCTCCAAGGAAGAACAGGCAAACCAACCCGGTCATCATGGCGCGCCAACTCCGCCGCATCTTGCGGCTAAAGAAGAGCCCCATCAGGCCGGCTGCCAGCATTGCTCCGGTCTTAAACGGCGCCGACTGGTTGTTCTGGCTGGTTGTGCTCGTGCCCGTCGATGCGTTGGTATTGATGGTGACCGTCACCTTTCCTGTCTGGCAACTCCTTCCGGTAATTTGGTAGGGATTGGGCAGATCGGGTGCAGTTCCGTTCAAGTCGCAACCCGTGATATCGAAGGCGGTGGAAAGATCAGCGTCCGGCGTCGGATAAGTGAAGGTGCAAGTGGCATGCGGCGGAAGATTGTCGCACGTCAGTGACAGCGGGAAGGTGTAGTTGTTCAGTTGCTGGTTACTCCCAGCAATCCCATAGCCCAGGATTGAAGTGAGCGTCAGCGTCACACTGGCCGACGAGCCTGCCGTTACGGTGACCGGCGTTGCAATGGTGCTGCTGCCATCCGAGGCGGAAATAGTGGTTCCCGTGGTGTTGACCTCTGTCACAAGCACAGCAGGGCTGCGCACGGCAATGAAGGTGAAAGAGCTGGGATACTTGTAGCCGTTGTAATTCAAATCGCCAGCATAGCTCAGCGTGATCACATGTGTCGAAATGACTGGCGTGTAGGTAAGATTCGTCGGCATCGGCAAGCAGCCCATGTTGAACGAAACCGAACCAGTAGTATCCAAATACGGTGTACCCAAACCGCTGTTACTTGGGCAAGCCACGGAGCCGCTGTCGAGAAATTCAAGGATACCCGTCGGCGTTCCGACCTTGGCCGTCACCTGCACAGGCATGCTGTAAACCCAGGCGCCTTCCTTGCCGTCGTAAGGGTAACTGTTATTTCCATTTGCTGATGCGTTTTCCAGAATATACATGGGAATTGTCTTGGCAGCCGGCAGGACCATCCCTATTACGCTCGACTTCGCAATGGTGCCCGTTGCCGTCGTACTAGCTTTGCCGAAGACACGATCTCCCTGGTAGGAAACGGTGAAGGACGTTGTTCCAGCAGCTACCGGCGCCAAAGTAAACGATGCCGCGCCGTTGGTCAGGGTCAACGTCTGGGTCAGAGTCTGGTTGGTCGGGTTATTATTCTTGTCCAACACCGTTGTTGGCGAGGGATAGTAAACCGTGACCTCGCCGGTGGGCACCTCTGATCCGCTCGTGGCCTTCACGGTCACATTCACAGTGGTGTTGATCACTTCGGAACCGCTGCCCACCGTGAAGCTGACGACCGAACCTGCTAGAGGCGCGCCAACGCCGGTGGTATCAAGACCTACCGCGCCGTTCGTGGCGTTGTCGTCAATTGCGATCACGCTGGTCAGTGTGCCCTGATCGCCGGCCGCAGGGTTAAACTCGACATTCAATGTGCAGCTTCCACCTACCACAATTGCTGCGGTCTCACAGCTGACATCCGTCGGGTAGTAGTCATATTCCAGCGGGAAATAGCTTGTGCTGGTTCCGCCAGGTGCGCTCATGGCTGAGTAACCTGTGACAGTCAACGAAGAGTTGCCGGTGTTCATGACTGTGGCAGGCAGAGTATTCGTAGAGGTAGTCGTCGGCAATATGCCGAGATCGAGCAGGCCTGAGGTCAGCACCTTGTGAATATTCAAGGCCGTGGCGTCGGCAAGATAGACATTGCCCTGTCTGTCGATGGCCACACCGGCAGGGTTGGTCACGGTAGCCGCGATCACAGTCGCGGCGCTGGGATTCAGCGTGCCACTCACGCTGGGGATGCGCGACGTTCCGCCCGCCGAGGTGATGTACACCGCGCCAGAGGCATCGACCGCCAAGCCTTTGGCATTGCTGAGACTGGTCAGCAGTGTCGAAGTCCCGCTCGGCAAAACCTCGATCAGGTTGGCGCCGTCCACTACATACAGATTGTTGCTCGAGTCCACCGCAACTGCGGATGGAGTTGTGAAGCCGGTAAGAGAAACCACCGATTGAGCCAGCAATCCGCTTCCCGTCGCGCCCAGGTTCCACATCTTGACCACGCGCGCGTTGCTCGGATCGGCCACATACAAATTGCCCAGACCGTCCACGGCAAGACTCAGATTAGAGCCCAATCCGCTTGCTATCTGTGCTGGAACGGCTGTGCTCCATAACGGTATTTCGTAAACATTCCCGCTGTCGGCGACGAAGACATCGCCGGTGCCATCTACAGCTACTCCGGTAGGAGCTGTGAATCCTGATCCAATCGCGACCGGTGTACCCGATCCAGCCACAAACTCAACCACCTTACCTAGGCCGGCATCCGCTACATAGATGTTGCCCTGCGCATCGATTGCCGTTTCACCGGGGACCTGCAAGCCGGAACCTACTGTTGACTCCAGCGCCGGAATTACGTTTACGTTCGACCCCAGGCCGGTGCCATGTAACGTGGTGCTTGCAACGGTCGTATAGGTGTCCACACCCGTGGCAGTAGCATTGAGTGGATTGTCCGTGGTATCCGTACCAGACCCAGTCACGGCAGAGGTCTGGATTTCGAATGACGTTGTACTCAACCCGTTACCCAGCACGTGAAATTGTTGGCCCTTGAGGGCCGCTAACGGGCTCGGTTTCGATGAACCTGATGCAACGGTAAAGGTAACCAGTTCGTGGGGAACGAAGCCGTTGGCAGCCGTTAGGGTGAGAACGCCGTTCGACTCCGAGTAGCCCTTGATGGTGGCGCTATAACTCGCGCTTGATGGGGATACCTCCTGCGCCGTCAGCATCAGTAGTTGCGCGGAGACCGTACCGGCAGCCTGCGGATTCAGCGCCGCCTGCACAAAGCAGCTTTGACCCGCCGTATATTGCGTACCCAATGAGCACAGAGGGGTCTTGAAGCTGCCCGACGGAGGCGACAGGTTCACCAACTCGAAATCCTGTGTGAGGAGCCCATCTTGCTGAAAGAAGAACTCGGCGGGCGAGACATTACCAAGAAAGGTGTACCAAACAGATGTGGACCCGGCTGGATACTGTCCCCAATCAGGCATCGTATAAGAGGTAACTTGCGATCCCCCGACGTTGAACGACCCTACATCTCCCGCGCCGTACTTGATGACCGCGTAATAGCCAGCATTCTCCCACATCGACTTAGCGGTGGAAGTCTGCGTGGTCGGTACAATGAGGGTCCCGCGGACTCTGTCGATCGCCAGTCCGTCGGTCGCCGGCACGTTGGATATCAAATAGCTGTCGGCCGGATTGGGCGTGCCATTCTCAAGAGGCACCACGTAGACGCCGATATTCGCGTCGGATATATATATATTGCCAGCGGCATCAACGGCTACACCGTTGGCTGCAGTTCCCGCGGGAGCAGAAACCGCGGAACTGGCGTTGGCCGTGGAGATGTCCAGCGCCGTGGCCTCGGTGGCCGTCCCCAGAGCTGCCGTGGCAGCCGAAATCCAATAGACACTCTTAGCCGGCGGATTGCCGCCGTATCCCTCCATCCACGCAATATCGCCCGCGTCGTCGATGGCAATTTCTGTGGCGCGCGACTTCAGCGTTGCCGTCACTTGGGTCATGGTCCCGCCGGCGCCATTGACGACGGAGCTAGTCGGTATCGTATAGATGGGCCCGGACTCACCACCAAAAGCCATAACACCGGATGCGTTGGTAGCCTCGGCATCCATGTGATACCAGCCGACATTGGTCGAATTGCCCCATGCAATGTACTTGGAAAAATCCCAGGTCTTGTTCACCGCATCGTAAGGGATTAGCCAAGCGCTGCCGCACCAATTGGCGCACCCAACAATAATATTATTTTGGGCATCCATGGCAACGCCCATGACCCCCCACGAGCCGAGCCCACCCGCAGGGATGATGGTAATGGTAGGCCTACCGTCAGCCGGGATCTGATAGAGGGAACCGGCGCTGAAATCATTGACAATGATGTCGCCCTGCTGCGAGATGGCGATGTTCCAGACAGCCGAGAAGGAAACACCGTTTTGCGTCGTCGCGTTGAACGGGGCTGCGGTGGTGTTCGAAAGCACCGTCGGCGGTGCGGCTGACTGGCCCGCGGCTCCCGCGCACAAGCAAACGCCCAAGAAGAGCATCGTGAATACAAATCCAGCGAACCGGCGTAGAGCGGTGATCGACTCGGTGGCCATAATATTCCTCCCCAGAAACTCTGTTCAAACGTCTCGCGGGCGTCTTGACGTCCCGTGGATTGAGGCTATTTGTTTTCTGTCCTTTGGGGAGCAGCCCCATGCTCCCCAAAGGCGCTTTCTCTTCCAGCAGCTTGGCTTCCGCTACTGGACGGTCACCGGCAAGGTAAAGACGGGCGACGTGAGCGAAGTCTGCTCGTTGGTCCCCTCGTCAATGGTGATGATCTGCACGTTGTAGGTACCCGCAGGCGTCTTGACCTTTGGAGCAGACGGAGGCGTCGAATATCCCGCGTTTGTGCAAGCGGTCATGCTCAGTGCCCCGCCAGCCAGCATCAAGCCCAGGAACACCATGGTGATGTAGCGGTTCCATCTCTTGCGCCCAATCAGCAATCCCAGCATTCCGAAGCCGAAGAGACCGGCAAGCGACCAGCGCATGGGCCTTGTTGCAAGGGTAGATGAGGTGGTAACGTTCACCGGAACGTTGGTGCTGATGGTGACCACGACCGAGGTCGGCGCGGTCTTATCTCCCGAAGTCTGACCGATATAGATGTTGGTAGGAGTCGTGAAGGTGCATTCGGAATACTCTGGCATCGTCGCCGCGACGCACTCCACGGTTGTCGTTTTGCTCGCGAACCCGACCAGCGGTTTAAGCGTCAGGGTGGCCTCGACAGGCGTCCCCGCCGTCAGCGTCAGGCTGGTCGGCGTCGATGAGACTTGAATGCTGGACTTGATCACGTAGAAGGTAAGAGGAGTTGTGGGCGTCGCCGCACTGAAATTGGTGTCGCCACTGTATACCGCGGTCAATTTGTAAGTGCCAATGATCTGGTTGTCGGTATTGAAGACAGCCTGCCCGTTGCCGTTCAGCCGGACCGGATCCTGCGTAGAATCGAGAGGTATGCCGTTCTGCAGGAATCGGACAGTCCCTGTCGGTGTGCCAACCCCTGTTGCGGCCACCGTAACGGTGATCGTATTCGAGGTGCCCACGCCTACAAAGTGATTGCCCTGCCAGTCGGTCTCCGTCGTGGAGCTGCCTACCGGAGTGCCTACAGTTAGGGTAGGCGTATAGGTCGCCACCGTGAACGAAGTTGATTGGCCGCTGGCGCCAAATGATGTGCCGGAGCCAGGATAGGCCGCCGAGACCCTATATTTTCCGCCGTTCAGACTCGGAGTTGTGTAGGATGCAGTGCCACCCGACAGCGTCAGAGTCTGGCGCGGCAGACCGGTAATACCCAGAGTCACTGTCCCGTCGGGCGTACCACTGGTAGCCCCTACCACAACCGTGATGGTTGCGTTTCCAGGATACACAGAAGCCGTCTCATTCACCGTCACCGTAGTCGTGGTGGCCGGGCGGTTATCGACCTCCGCATCGGCCGTACTCGTAATGGTAGCGTTGGGAGCATTCACCGCGTTGCTGACCACGGTCAGCGTAGAGCTGCTGGCGCCTGCTGTCGAAGCCGTAAGATCGACGTCCAGATAGCAGGACTGACCTGCCGCAGTAGGAGACGAAGGATCGCAAGCCGGCGTGTCGTTTTGATCGACCAGCGAGTAATCGCTCGCATTCGTTCCAGTGAACACATCGCTGGATAGCGTCCCAAGCGTCAATGATTCATTGCCTAGGTTGAAGAGCTGCTCTCCCAGGTAGGACTCTACGAACGGGGTAACCGTGCCCAAGGCAAGTGTTCCATTGGTAGTCACTCGCGTCAGCCCCGCTGCACTGCCAGAGCCATAGGTAACGTAGGCGTTCTCCGTCCCGTCCAAGGCCACACTGTAAGGCGCCGTCGTCAAACCACTGGCCACCGTCGCCTCGTTGTTCACGTCGTAAACGCCTGTCGAGCTATCGTAAGGAACCCACATCAGCCCGCTCGACTCTGCCAGCCAAAGAGAACCCGAGGGATCGACCGCAAGGCCGGTCACCGTCGCGCTGAGATTGGAGATGATTTGGCTGGCGCCAAACATGGGCGTCAACTGCCAGATACTCCCTCCATCGGCGACATAGGCGTTGCCGGAATTATCGGTGGCGATGGCCGTCGGACCGGTGAAGGTGACATTGGCGCCGTTGGATGTATTGACATAGGTCGGAGCAACAGCCGCCGTGGTGGGTGAATTGTACTCCGTTTGCAGCATCAGATCAGCCGACGGGTTAGCGATCAGGACCACCTGCTTGTTGGCCTGGTCGGCTACAAAAACATGGCCGCCACCGTCAACGGCGAGGTTGAGTTGGCTGCCCAGTCCGGTGGCCAGGGCTACCTGTTGTGAGGTGGCCAAAGCTCCGTTCACGAATGGAATCTCGTAAACTGTGCCCTTGTCGCCGATGTAAACATCGCCCACACCGTCAACGGCTACACCCGTCGGAGCCGATAGGCCGGTTCCAATTCCCACGCCTGATGCAGAGGTTGATCCAGTTGAAAACTGCTTGACGAATTTCAGCGTCGAGTCGGCCACGTACGAGTTGCCCAAGGCATCCGCCGCTACCTGCTGCGGAGCCTGCAATCCGGTCGCGACGCTCTCCACAACGGCGTTCGCCATCATCGAGACGTTGGCGCCTTCCCCGATGCCGGTGACGATCGTATTGCTGCCCGCAATTACGTTGTTCTTCGCGTCCAAGACCTGCAGTTCTCCAGAAACAGCTCCTGCCTTACTGGCGTTGAGTTCCAGATTCAACATGCACCAGTTGTTCTTCTGACCGCCCGCGATGAAGCCCGAAGTACCGGTGGGAACGACCGCCGGGCCATAGCTGGTGCCTTCTGCGCACGGGGGCAGCCCGCTAACCTTTGCATTGGGATCAACCGTCCAAGGGTTGTTTACGTTTTGGGTGATGAAGTTGGCGTTGCTTGAGTTGGTAAAAGCAAAGCTGCCCGGCGTAACCGGCTGACTGAAGCTAAAGAAGACCGTCGCAGGAGTTCCTGCCGTTGCAACCGGCGAGGAACCCGCGTTGAGGGTCCCGGGGGCCCAGAGCACCACCGACTTCTGAACACAGGAGTTGTAATTGCCTGTAATTGCCGAGGTGCAGGCCTTGCCGGTCGAAGAGAAGCACCCGCAGGTCGTCGGAGCCAGATAGCCTTCAGGCGCCCAATTGACCGACGAATTCACAGGAATCCAAAGGAAACCGCGGCTGTCAGGCAACACCGAGAAGCCTGCGCCAACAGGGGCTACGATGACACGATCGGCCCACACCAAGTTGGGCACTGTCGGTGTGCCTTCGTTGGGCACCATTAGAACCATATCCGAGATGCCGCCGTAGGTGTTTCCCTGGTCAACATCGTCCGAGCTGGAAAGATAGAGATTGCCGGCCGCGTCGACAGCGACTCCCTTCCACGATTGGCCTTCACTCAGGTCGTCGACCGTGGCCAGTTTTTTCTCCATCGATCCTGTCGCATCTCCCACATACGCTGCGTGGCATGCAGGGATAATTCGTACTCCATTGACTCTGGTCGAAGGCGCCGAGTAGGCATCCTCAATAAAATAGATGTTGCCGGCGTGGTCCACGGCAAGCATCGAAACATCTTTCAGCAATTTCGTGGCCAGGGCTACGACCGTCCCATGAGAGCCATCTTCGTTGAGCGTAAACTTGACGATATTGCCAGCAGAGGCGTCGCTGACATACATGGTCTCCGCCCCTGCGTTACAGGGATCGGGAGCGATGGCGATATCCTGCGTACCGCTGCCGGAGTTTCCCGGAACTGCAAAGTCCGTGAACCAGTTGGAATTTTGTGGGGTGGAAGTCGAAAAGACCCCCGAGGTGAAGGTCCAGGTCCCCGACGTCTTATTGTAGGGCGCGCGCAGGAAACGCACGTTGTTGCCGCCGAAACGGTCGGTAACGTAAAGATTGTCCCACTTATCGATGGCCATGCCGCTATTGTTCCATGCGGCATCCAGCGACCCGCCCGTCGAGTTTGCGCCTCCCGGATCGGACTCAGTCACCACCACCGGCGCAGCCGTTCCAGGCGTCCACTGGTAGAGTTCACTGATGGCGTAGTCTATGAAAAGGACTGTCCCGTTGGACGACTGCACCATCCGCGGGACCTGGCTCCACGCGCCCGTAGTCCCGTGCGGAAAGGGGATGATCGAACCAGACATCACCGGAACCGGCGCCTGGATGGGCGCTTGCGCCATGCCCACTCCGCACACGATCAATCCAACGATCAGGACCAGACACGCGGTCCGCGCAATCCGACGTAGAAAAACAGCAGATTCGATGGTCATACCACCCCTCCCAAAAAATCTCGATCCTAGCTTCCTCATCGTTCGGCCCTTTCGCCGGACAAGAATCTCTTTCGACGGCATATCGTTTCCCTATGTCGAATTTCTGTTCCACCATCCGGCCAATGACTCAAATGCTCGTGCACTGCCCGCTCCTGCTGCCCATGACTTGCGCCATCAAGACGCAAATCATGGGGTAAAACCGTCTAGAATTCAAACTTCGCACTCAACTCCATCAGCCTGTTGCCAACCTTGATGTTCGCCACGCCGAAGTTCTGGTGAAGCAGTACGTCCTGTGTAAGGGCTGATCCTGCCGTGGCGTTCTGGAAGCCCAGCGACAGATTGCTGGTATCCGCATTGTTGAACGAGACCATCGGATGGTTGAGGAAGTTGAAACCCGCCGCCCGCAATTGTAGAAATTTCTTCTCTCCGAACTGGACGTTCTTCAGAATGCTCAGATCGTGATCGAAGAACGCCGGCCCCCGAAGATACGGCAGGCGCAACCGGCCATTGTCCCCCGGCAGCGGCAGGCCAAATCCCAGCGGATTGATGTACTGATGCTTCGTCTTCCCACCTGTCAGTTTGCCTACGACGGTCGGCATCAATTGCACGTCAGGCGTTCCCAGCCATACCACCGGATTCATGCTGGTCACGCAGTAAGTATGACCATTCGAATCTAAGGGAATGTCATATTCAGTGGCGCAGATTGACTGCTGTGCCGCGTTCGTCATCTGTACCGCGTACGGGACCTGAGTCGCCAGCACTTGCCCGTAGCCAAAGCCGAAGTTTTCACCCTGTACCGAGGCCAGCGGAAAACCACTCATCATGGACGAGATACCAGAGATCTGCCAGTCGTTGGCTGTCTGAGCGAGTATCCTGTTACCTCCCTTGTACCGCTTGCCAATGTCGATCAGGTAATGCACATTGACGGCGTGCGTACGGTCATAGGGAACCGGGTTGTAATCGTTGCGCAGATTCACAGGATCCACGATCTCGTTGTTCCACGAAGCCGCCGTGGCCAGATCCTTGGAGAATGTGTAATTGGCTCCGAACTGCAACCATCCTCTGGTCTTGTTCCAGGTGAGCTGCAGGCTGTTGTAATTCGAGTAGAAGCTGTGCTCCAATTGATAGATGTGCGCATAAAAGGGATAGGGGCGGAAGAAGTCTGTCCCCGCTGTAGTTAGTGCGGCAATGGAGTTGGTTCCTGAGTTTCCGCAGGTTGTGCAAGCAGTCAGGGCGGACAGGTCCGCGTTGAACAGCGAAAACTCCGGAATGCGATTCTGGTCCGACGCGCTGTTATAAGAACCGTTGTTGTAAGTGCTCAGATTCTGGTTCTTGCTGCCTACGAATGAGATTTCCACCCGCGATCCCCACGGCGCGCTCTGCGAAATGGTTCCGTTGTACTGGTAATGGATGGGCCGCTTCGTATCGTTCGGGTCGATCGTGTCGATGCTGTAGTCGAGTGGATTCTGCGGAGTGGTGCTATCGATCTGGTCGTAGGTCAGAGTGCCCTGCAGCGAGCTGATCTTGTATCCCTGTGCAGTAGCCGCCGCTAGCGCATAGGGGTTAAACTCTTCCTGCGAACGATAGATTCCCCAGCCGCCGCGCAGAACGGTTTTGCTATTGCCAAAGACGTCATAGGCGACGCCTACGCGTGGAGAAGCGTATACCTTGGACGGATTGTTGCCACTGTTGCTCAACGCCCCATCCGCTCCATGCCAGCTGATTCCCGGCATATTTTCACTGCTGCAGATCCGGCCCGTGCTGTCCGTGCACTGCGTCTTGTAAAGAGCGGAAGAGAAGACCGCAAGGCCGTTATCGTGCTTGTCTGACCAGGGGCCCAGATGCTCCACGCGCACGCCTAGATTCAATGTCATCCGGCGCAGCTTCCAGCTATCCTGCACAAATCCGGAGATCGTCTGAAACTTCATATCGACGGTAGGCGAGAAGTTGGCTTGGGTATAGGAATCCGCATATCCCATATACATAAGCGCAACCGGGTTCATGCAACTACCCAGGAAGCTGGTTCCAGAAAGCCGTTGCGTGCCTAATGTGTTGGGACTGGTACAGCCGATATACTGCGTGGACTGTCCAACAGAGCTGATGTTCTCAAAGTAACTGTTGCCGGAGTTGAAAGTGTACTCGCCCTGCGGGTATGCGCCGTAGTCTGCCAGTCCGTTCAGTGTGCCCATCCCCCAGTAAGCGCCAAACTTGAAGAAGTGATTTCCCTTCATCCAGCTCAATGCATCCTGAACTGTAGGGACCACCTTCTTCATGCGCACATGGTTCGCGTAGAAGCCGCCAGGCATCTCCAGGTTGGCGTAGCCATTGTTGCCTCCAGAGCCAATCGCGGGTACGGACAAATCGCCATTGTTCTTATACATGCCCATGTAGTTGAAATCGCCGTTACCGCCGTTATAGCTGTCCATATGGTAGCGGCCGGCGGCGTTGGGATCACCCATTTTACCGGGCAAGGAGACAAGAGACATAGCCGCCGTCAATTCGTTGGTAATCGTCGGCCCCATGATCCGGGTGTAGCTCGCTGATACCGTGCTGGAGACGTCGCCTGTGGTTACTTTGCCCGGATACGGCATCGACGATTGAGGGAAACTACCCAGACTGACCGGCTGCTCATCAATCTCTCTCTGCAGTCCGTAGGTGACAAACAACTTATTGTTATCGTCGATGCTGTAATCGATCTTGCCGTGGAACTGTTGGCCGTTCTGGTGCTGAGTTAACTGTTGGATGTAGTTGTACCCGAACGCATTGGTAAACGGATCCGCATTCGGCGCAGGCATCCAGTTCACCATGGCCTTTCCACCAGCAAGGTCAGGCCCCATGAAGACCGAATCCATCAGTGCCGATGTCACCTGATTATTGGGGACGATGGTGCCATACTGCCCAAAAGGCAGATAGTTCAGCGTGTGGCACATTGCCAAGATGGCATTGGGATTGGCCGCGCCATCCGGACGATCGCCGCACAACTGAGCATCCAGTGTCTGCGCGCTGAAGTCACCATTGCGCTCGCCGGTCGTCGGTACCCAGGCCGAAAGGGCCTGCTGATTGGCTTCGAAGCTCTGGTTACGGTACTCGTATTGGGCGAAGAAGAAAACCTTGTTGCGCGCCCGATTAAAGTTGGTAAAGGGAAGCAGGAGCGGTCCGCCGAACGTGACTCCCGGATAGAGATAGCGACCATCTGGCCGCGACTGCCTCAATTCGTTGTCATACCAGTCATTGGAGTTCATCACCGTATCGCGGCCGTAGAAATATACGCTGCCGTGGAAGGTAGATCCGCCAGACTTGCCCACAGCGTTGATTACCGCAGGCCCCTGCGCGCTCTCAGCGCTAAAGGTCGAGGACGTCGCCTTGATCTCCGACACCCCGTCGATGTCCACGTTCTGTACCGTTCCCGAGTTGCTGCCGATATCGGTCAGCGATACGCCGTCGGAAACCACGGCAATGCCGTTCGTGCCGCTGCCGTTGGCCGAGAAAGAACCCGTAGGTCCGCTCAAGCCCACCACAGCCGTATTGTAGCCAGGACGATTATTCAGCCCCTGGTTGCCTGACGACATCTGGAAGCCGGGCAAGGTGCGCACCAACTCCGTCGCATCGCGGCCAACCACTGCCATCGTATCCATCTCTTTGGCATCAATCACATCGCTCCGCTCCCCGGAATCGAGCGGCACCTGAGACTCGGGCTGCGCCTCCACCGTCACCGACTCAGCCTGCGAACCTACTTGCAGCTTGATGTCCGCAAAGCCGCGCTCATCGCCGGGAAGCATGGTGAACGTCTGGGATTGCCAGGGGCGGAAAGTGGGTGCGATTACTTCAAGGTGATAATTACCCGGCAAAACCGAAGCGATGACGAACTTCCCAGCGCTGCCGCTTGCGGTTGTACGCGTGGTACCGTTCCCTTCGTTAGTCAAAATGACCGTTGCCTTAGGGATAATCGCGCCCGTCGCATCGGCGACGGTTCCGGTCACACTTCCACTGGTCTGCTGCGCGAAAAGCGGTACCTGCTGCAGCAGGAAACCGGCGATGAGCAGCAGCAGCAACGAGGCTGTCGGTCTGATCCTCGAATAGTGATTCATGGTAAATTCCCCCCGTCCGCTACTTTCCGTTTGCTTTTGCGACTTCTGCTGCGAGTCCAACCGGACCACGCACTGCGCCAAAGTGAGAAAAACTCGGCAAAACCGATTTACTGAGGCTGCGCAGAATCTTGTTCTCTAAGCTGTGGGCAATTCTGCGGCAGTGATTACATGTCTGTCAAGAGAAATTTTCGAGTTTTTTCTTGAATGGGATCGCTATCTTAAAAATCAGTGGTTTTGCCTCATCCCTTCCCTCGACGTCCGCATCTCGTCCCGTCTCTCGTCAAAAATCCTTTCTTCCGCCTCACAGGAAAATGCGATTCAACGGCGACTCTATGACCTCGCCCCCGTCAACTTCCAAACACCTATTTGTTATCAGCCGCCAAGGCTTGGAGCTTTTTAGCAGACCAAACTCATCGACTGTGGCTCGCGCTGCCATGAGGAGACAACAGTCCACAATGCTGTAATAGCGCTCGCGCTGTTTACTAAAAAGCCTTATAGCTTTTTTGCTCTTTCCCTTTGCAGAAACCGGAATGCTGAGTGGCTTTTTCCTCAAAATTGGCCGCCTTTCATGCTCTTGTGATGTCTGCCGGTGAAATAAAAATGCTCCAGAATGGAATGTCACGCCACATTATGGCAAGGCGCAAGATCATGCCGTCTGCGACCGATGACAGCGCGGCTTTTCGCCTGCCTAAGCGCAGTCGAAGGATCCCAATAAAGTCTGCAAAATCAATGGGTCTTTGACTCATAATGAAACTTCTTCATCCTGTCAGAGACCCGAGGAAAGGCGAATTGGAGTATTGCGACTTGTTCGGAACTTCCCTGGCTGCCCATACAGACACTCCGGGGGCGCGGAATTTTCCGCGTCCCCGGAGTGTTGGAATTTACCTGTTGCCTAAAACCTAGAAGCGCACAGACAGCGTGCCGGAAACCGTGCGCGGCGCGCCAACCTGCAACGTGTTGTTGGCGACCGAGAGCGGGTCGCTGGCACTGAAGCCGTTGGTGCCGATCGAGGCCCAGTACTGCGAGTTCAGCACGTTGGAGACGTTGATCTGGGCTTTCAGATCCTTGAAGGCACCGAGTTCAGCGCGACCATAGCCGGCACCGATCTCGGTCAGGAAGCGGCCGCTGACGCTGCCGTCGTTCGAATAGGTGAAGTAGCGCGTGGACATGTAGTCAGCGCCGATGTGGGCGAAGAGTCCACGCTTGCTATAGTCGAGCGAACTCTTGTAGAGCCCCTCGGGCGCATCCACGCTGACCTTGCCTTTGATGTTGATGCAGGCGCCGATGGAATCGGTGTAGACGCAACTGCCGCTCGACGTAACGGCGTTGTCGTCCAGTGTGGAGCGGTTCCAGGTGGCGGCGTTATAGAGCGTAATCTCCGGCGTAATGTGAATGCTGACCGAGCCGTCGATGCCGTTGGTCGTAGCGCCGCCAACATTGGAGAGGATCGAGGCATTGCCGGCGATACCGGCGCCCTGCGCGGAGGCTATCAGCCGGTTTTGGAAGTTGACGTGGAAGAGGCTGAGTTGGGCCGCAATCTTCTGCGCCGTAAAGCGGTACCCGCCCTCTTCGGTCCAGGAGGTTTCCGGTTTAAGCGTGGATTTCAACACCGAAAAACCAGCCTGAGTCGTGCCCCAGGGAGAGTTGCCGAAGCCGTAGCCACCGGGCTGGTAGGAGCGCACGTTGTAGGCCGCGTCGCCAAAGACCTCGTTGTTCTTGTCAATCTTGTAGTTGACGCCGAACTGGGGCAGGAATGGCTTGCCCGAGGTCAGTGATCCCTGGGCGTAATCGCCCACGACGGTCGTGTAGGTGTAGCTGGACTTGAAAGCCGACGAAAGCTCGCCGTCGGTAAGCGTCTCCTCGGTCTTAAAGCCGGCGGCGACCGTCAGCTTGTCATTGACCTTGAAAATGTCTTGCAGATGCACGTCGTAGACTGTGGAGTTGAAAACGTACTCCCACTGCGTTTTGTAGGGGTTGGTCGGAAAGTCATAGAGGGAGTGAAGAGGGCTGGTCGCCGTTGTGCCGTAGAAGCGTCGCGCCAGGTTCCAGCGCTCGCCCTCAAACCAGAATCCACCTTCGAGCTTGTTGCGCCCGCTTTCATAAGCCAGCGAAGTCAACACGCCGCCGCGGCTGATGCCGTACTCCGAGGTGCGCAGTGAGATCGGAGAGACGAGCGCGGTGGGGGTATAGTAATTGTCGTAGGTGGGATTGTAAGGCGTAAACCACAGGCCGCGACCGTCGTTGCGATGCCCGTAGCTGGTCGCTTTAAAGGTGAGGTGTGCGTTCAGCGCCTGCTTGTAGCTGATCCCGCCCAGCACATCCTTGCGCAAGCCAGAACCGCCGTAGTAGGCCGCGTCGCACGGGTCGTAGGCGGCGTCAAGGGTGCTGACCGGCGATGGAAAGCCGTAGGCGGAACTGCTCACACCACTGGTGCCGCAGCTGTTGCCGCCCGTGGATGCGTAAGCCGCTTCCGTGGCATAGCCTGCCTGTACCGACTGCGCCCAGTTGCCATAGTTATCCCAGTTATAGCCCAGCTTTCTGACCCATACCTTGTTTACGTCCTGGTAATCGACCTCGCGCCTATCTGAGAGATCGGCAAAGATCGACAGCATGCCGCTCTCTCCAACGTAATGCACCAGCTTGCCGTTGAGCTGCCAGTAGTTCTGGCCGATGTCTCCATGGCCGCGCCATTTATCGGTGAGGTTGTAGGCGCCAGTCAGGTAAAACTTGGTGTGGCTGGGCAGCAGTCCGCTCTCAAAGCGGGCGACCGTGCGGTAGGCGTTCCAACTGCCAAAGCTCTGGCTGACGGTCATGCTCCGCTTTTCGGAAGGGTCGGCAGAGTAGAACTGAATGGTGCCGCCAAGGTTACTCGTCGAAGCCGTCTCCAGCGCCCCAGTTCCCTGTGACAGCACAATCCGGCCAATGTTTTCGTCGGTAATCGCGCGGCTGATATGCAGGCCATTCCAGTTACCATAGGACATATCTCCCAGCGGTATGTCGTCGAGCGTAAAACCAAGCTGATTCTGATTGAAACCCCGCACCGAAATGCGTACCGCCCACTCATAAGAGCCATAAGGATCGGCCGCCTGGAAGTTCACACTTGGAAGCTGCGCAAGGCTCTTGATGGGGCTCGTGCCGGGCGCTTCTTCGATCAGTGTGGCCGCTTGCAACGACTGTTCATCGCGCAGTTCGCCCGGCGCAGTCACTACGACCGTCTCGGTGTTGAAGACTTTCTGATTGTCCTCTGAATCATCGGCGGTTATGATCTCTTGCGCATTCTGCGCAACCATTTTCGTGGACATAAACAGACCGCAACTCGCCACTAGGCAAACCAAAAACATTCTTGGATAAAGTTTCACTGCGCTCCTTATCTTCTTCTCGTTAATTTCGACGGTATAGCCAAGCCAGAGTCAGGGGAGAGAAACCTACGCACGACTTGACCAGGCACACTTTCTCAATTGTCTGAGACTCTTTCTGTGTACCCAACGGCGCTCATAGACACGCTTCATTCGCACAGAAGTCGATTCCAGATTGGATATTGTTGATCAACTTTCGCCGTACTGTGTCTACACTCGCAGGCGGAGATCAATATTCATTGAATCCCTGTTGAATATTTATTAACATCAATACTTTGTCCTGTGCCTATCCGGTTGACACCCAAGACGACTGCGCTGGTCCCGGTTATTCAGACAGTTTTTCCGGTGTCCTAAGTGGAAGACCTGTTCAGTGCTCGTATTCATCGCGGCGGTGGTAATGTGGAAATCGTTTTTTGATTTCCAAGGCTTGTGGGAAGGGCGGAAAACAGCATCATCGTTTTCCGGGCTTTCCATAAGCCGTCATTCCACGGCCTGCTTCACTCTGGTTTATGCCG